>Ga0070741_10001020_pt1 | contig 91293 bp, 88 predicted proteins | sample Coa_R1_4_FD_66440 | JGI IMG/M metagenome (GOLD analysis project Ga0070741, IMG submission 66440) | Surface soil microbial communities from Centralia Pennsylvania, which are recovering from an underground coalmine fire - Coalmine... | ecosystem: Environmental > Terrestrial > Soil > Unclassified ...
AATCGTGCTCGGGATAAAGTCCGGGTGGGGTCATGGGAGACTTGAAGTAGAAGCTCAGCCATTCCTGAATGCCAAGTCCTTTGAGTTGTTCGCTGCGCTGGGCGAGATCCATAAACAGTACGAGATCAAGAACAATGGGGGCAGCCAGGATGGAATCGCGGCACAGGAAATCGACTTTGATCTGCATGGGATAACCCAGCCATCCGAAGATGTCGATATTGTCCCAACCCTCTTTGTTATCACCACGAGGCGGATAATAGTTAATGCGAACCTTATGGGTGAAATTGCCATACAGGTCGGGGTAAAGATCGGGCTGAAGAATGTGCTCCAGAACGGACAGTTTCGATTCTTCTTTCGTCTTGAAAGATCCTGGATCTTCCAACACTTCTCCGTCGCGATTGCCTAGAATGTTCGTGGAGAACCAGCCATTTAGCCCGAGCAACCGAGATTTAAATCCGGGAGCAAGGATGGTCTTCATCAATGTCTGTCCGGTTTTAAAATCCTTGCCGCAAATCGGGGCGTTATTCTCGCGCGACAACTCATGCATTACGGGAAGATCAACTGTGAGATTCGGGGCTCCGTTGGCGAAGGGCACGCCTTCTTTCAAAGACGCGTAAGCGTAAATCATTGAAGGAGCGATATTCGCGTCGTTCTTGGTCAGGGCTTTTTCAAATGCCTTAACGCTCTGGTGAGCTGCACTTGGCTCAATGTAGCTTTCGGTCGAGCCACACCACATGGTCACGAGCCGTGACGCGCGGGAGGTTTTTCTAAAATCCTGGATGTCGGCTCGCACCTGCTCGGCAAGATCCATCTTGTTCTTGCCTTTTTTAACGTTCGATCCATCGATCAGCTTGACATAGTTGTGATCGAAGACAGCTTTGCGCGGTTTGATTGAAGTCAGGAATGGCTTGATTTGCTTGAGCAAATCTTTTTCGAGCACGCCTGCTTTTGAAGCGGCGGTATACATGTCATCTTCGAAGATGTCCCAGCCGGTGAATACCAGGTCTTCGAGTCCGGCCAGCGGCACGAACTCTTTTATTTTCGGAGACCGGCCATCGGTGCGTTTACCGAGGCGAACCGTGCCCATTTGAGTGAGCGAACCGATAGGTTTGGCGATTCCCTTCCGCACCGCCTCGACGCCAGCAACAAATGTGGTCGCAACCGCACCCATGCCGGGGATCATGATGCCGAGCTTGCCCTTGGCGGGCTTTATTTGTGACTGATCTGATTTCACTTCTGCTTTCGCTTTCTTGTGCACCTTCGCCATTTTTGGCTTCGTCCTTATGAGAGCTCTTGTAGGTGTGAGCTGGAATGTAAGACAAACTAGTCATGGTCGCGCATTGTGCACAGATTTGCAACCAACCCGGGCCGAATGTGCAGGATAGAGTTTCAATGGCGAGTGTAGAGGTTAATTGGAACGAACCTACAATCCATCTCATAAATGCCGCGAGTCCCCGAAGCCGGCATCGATCCGTCGTTTGCCAGTGTAGAGAAGTGAAAACGCTGATTGTCCGCCATGATGTAAACCAATAGGCGTTTGGGATCGGGCATTTCTGAGTTCTATTAGGGAAGGGTCACCGTGGTCTGTGATGAAAGAACATTGCCGCTCCGCGCAAGATCCCTCGCTCTGCTGATGAGAACGCAGACCTTCGGTATGACAAGGCATTAAGGTTTAAACATTGTGCTTGGAGGAAAACTGGGGAGAAACTTAAACTGAGGCCCGATCTTGCCTCAGCAAGATCAACCAGAAACTATTCTGAGGAATTACTGCCTCGAAGTGGACGCGCCGGTTGCCAATTCTCTGACCACGCTCAAAAAGCTGGCGGCGGTTTGTTCGTCTGAGAACGAGTCGAGAGGGATGGTCGCGGTTAATTGTGGAGACTGAGGGCGAAAACGCACGGTGATCAGATTGTGTCCACGGGAGGTCATTAAGGTGTTGACGACAGGTGTAAGTTCCTGAGTCCATCCGGTACGGGTGGTGAGCACTACGGGACCGGGGCGAGAGATCTCCCAATTCTGCGCCGTTTCAAACATCCTGTTCTTTTTGTTGTTATGAGTAAGCCAACGGTGACGGAATATTTCCAGATGGAAGCTGGGGGAATCGTCCAAATCAGCTTCGAAAGTAACCGTCTCCTTCTGTTTACGCCACAAGGAAAGAAGCCATTGAACCGGAATGGGGCGGGGCAACAACCGCACGGTGACACGAGCATTGCCAAACCAATGCGCGGCAAAGCTCAAATTCACCTGGAGACGACAATTCCCCAACCATAAGGAATTTATGACTTGTCCTTTATCGAGGCAGGCGGTTTCCACGAGCTTCAGGGCAGCAGCACCTTTTTGGCGGTTATAGCGGGCGAACAGGAAAAACCATAGGCCAACGAGAGCAGCCGCGCCCAGCACGTCGGTGAGCAAGAGACGCACCACAATTCCTCAGATGCGAATGGTACGACTTGCGATACCACACCATCAACCCCTACGGCGATATTTTTAAGAAAATTTGTAAAAAACACCGGCGAAGCAGACGCGTAACCGCCGATTTACAATCGGACGGTGGAAATTGCTCTCCGGGAATGGCCAAAAGATGACTGGCGCAGCTACGAATTTGAGGCTCTCTGGAGGCTTGACCAGGAATGCTTCCCCTCTGGGGTGTCCTATACGAGAGCGGAGCTGGCCAGCTACATAGGAGCCGACAGATCGTTTACGTATGTAGCTGAAAAGCTATCCCGCGATAGCGTAAAAGACCTGCCTTCTAACTCATTGAGTAAAGGTCTGCAACCCACGTCATTGGAGAGCCGTATTTTAGGGTTCATCATTGCTGAAGCCAGCAGGCGAGGCATCGGCCACATTATAACTATCGATGTTTCTCCGAAAGCCAGGCGGCTGGGCACGGGTTCGAAGTTGCTGACTTCGGCCGAGCAGCGACTCAGAACCGAAAAGTGCCATAATGTGCGATTAGAAACCGCGGTAGATAATCTCTCAGCGCTCACCTTCTACAAGCGGCACGGCTATCACGTGATGAAAACCGTCCCTCGCTATTATTCGAACGGAATTGACGCGCTCGTACTGGAAAAGAGTCTTGGGTGAATTGCGGCCAGGAATTTGCTTTCTTGAGATGGTCCAGCTAAGTTGCTGACATGAAAGTAGCGATTCAAGGTGAGCGTGGATCCTTCAGTCACGAAGCTGCCGAACAGATGGTCCCCGGATGCACGGTGGTTGCGTGTGCGCGCTCGGCGGAGGTCTTTGACCGGCTCGAGGCCAAATCGGTTGCAGTCGCGGTGATCCCTATCGAAAATTCGCTGGCGGGTTCCGTGGCTGAACATTTTGATTTGTTATTGGCTAGAAACACCTTTGTTCAAAAAGAATTCCAGCTGCGGATTGTTCACAATTTGATAGCGGCGCCGGGAGTGAAGGTTTCTCAGATAAGGCAGGCATATTCGCATCCCGTTGCTCTGGAACAGTGCCGTGATTTTTTTCAGCGCAATCCGCAAATTCAAGCGACACCGTTTTACGATACGGCGGGAAGTGTAAAACACGTTATTGGGAGCGGGCTGCGAGATGCCGCTGGCATTGCAGGGAGGAACGCGGCTACTGTTTATAGTGGACGAATCCTGGCAGCCGGAATCGAAGATAACAAAAAAAACTTCACTCGATTTTTCCTGATCCGCCGAACAAAACAAATTCTTCCTCAGGCTAATAAAACCTCCATTGCGTTCGGACTGAAGAATGTCTCGGGAGCTTTGCATAAAGCACTCACGGTTTTTGCCAAGCGTGACATAAGTCTCAGCAAAATAGAATCGCGCCCCATGCGGGGACGTCCATGGGAGTACGTGTTTTATGTGGATTGCCTGCGTGGAGACGATAAGCAGGCTCGTGGCGCGTTGAAGGATCTTACCCAGGTTGCCGATATGGTAAAGGTGCTGGGGATTTATCCGGCAGCATGACTGGGAGCGAATTTAAGAGTGCTTTTGCAATCTGGATTGCGATCAAAAGTTAATCGTTGGTAGGGCAATCTTTGGTTTGGTGCAAACATTTGCTGAAAGGTTTAGAATCCAGCCGTCTGCTACATTGCGTGAAACTCAATCAAGTTTAGAGGTCTGCATCTTTTCTATCATCGGCATCATCAAAACTTGAGCAGACTACACTCAAGGTGAATTTATGGCGCAGCAAGTGCAATCAGAGCACGAAGTTACACAGGTTAAAGATTTTGAGGATCGGGCACTTCCGATCCTTCCAGTGCGCGACACGGTGTTGTTCCCGCATGCAGTTTTACCTCTCACAGTAGGTCGGGAAAGCTCCGTCCAGTTGATCAACTCCCTGGGCGAAGACAAGACTATCGTGGTGGTAGCGCAGCGCGAAGCCCGCGTCGATGCACCTCAACCCACAGACCTTTACACAGTAGGAACCTTGGCCGTCGTACATAAAGTGGTCAAGATGCCCAACCAGAGCCTATTCGTTTTCGCGGAAGGCTTGGAGCGGGTAAGGCTGAAAGAATTCGTCCAGTTAGCTCCATTCATGTTGGGAAAGGTGGAACCGGTCCCGGAAGCGATTCCGCCCAAGAGCTCAGAAGTCGAAGCTTTACAGCGCAATGTTCTTACTTTGTTCCAACAAATAGTTGCAGGTTCACCGACATTGTCGGATGAGCTTTCGACGGTCGCAATGAATATTGAAGAGCCGGGGCGCCTGGTGGATTTCATCGCCTCTTCCCTGCCTTCGCTTTCGACCAGTGACAAGCAGGACACACTCGAGACCACCGATGTTCGGGTGCGACTGGAAAAAATCAATCAACATCTCGCGAAAGAACTGGAAGTCCAGCAATTAAGAAACAAAATCCAGTCTGAAGTTCAGGACCGGGTTCAGCAAACGCAACGGGAATATTATTTGCGTGAGCAGATGAAGGCCATCCAAAAAGAATTGGGTGAGCAGGACGAAGGCGCTCGCGACACCGAAGAGCTGCGACAAAAGATCGAATCGGCAGGTATGCCCGACGATGTAAAGAAAGAAGCGCTAAAAGAACTCGGCCGGCTGGCACGTATGTCGCCGATGGCCGCGGATTACTCTGTCACTCGAAACTACGTTGAATGGCTGGCGGCTTTGCCATGGACGAAAACCTCCGGCGGTGAAGTTGACATTATCAAAGCGAAAGAAATTCTGGATGAAGATCATTACGATTTGAAGAAAGTTAAAGATCGTATTCTGGATTACTTATCCGTCCGCCGCTTGAAACCGACGATGAAAGGGCCGATTCTTTGCTTTGTCGGACCTCCCGGCGTTGGCAAGACTTCGCTCGGTAAATCGATCGCCCGCTCATTGGGACGTAAATTCGTCCGCATATCGTTAGGCGGGGTACATGATGAAGCGGAGATTCGCGGTCATCGCCGTACTTACATTGGCGCATTACCCGGACAAATAATTCAGGGGATTCGCCGGGCAGAGACCAAAGATCCTATTTTCATGCTGGATGAAATTGACAAAGTGGGACGCGATTTTCGCGGCGATCCTTCGTCTGCTTTGCTTGAGGCGCTTGATCCTGAACAAAACTCGACGTTTCGCGATAACTATCTCGACGTTCCATTCGACTTGTCGAAGGTGCTCTTCATTACGACGGCTAACATGCTCGATCCAATCGCCGAGCCGTTGCGTGATCGCATGGAGATCATCGAACTCCAAGGTTATACCGAAGAAGAAAAAGTCCATATCGCGTTTCAATACCTGGTACCAAGGCAGATTGAAGAAAATGGCATAACCACTGAACAGATTGAGTTTCCTCCAGACGCCATGAGTTATTTGATCCGCCACTACACTCGCGAAGCTGGCGTGCGAAATCTGGAGCGGAATATTGGCACTATTTGCCGGAAGCAAGCTCGCAGGATGGCCGAGGGCAAAAAAGATAAGCTGGTTGTTACGGAAGCAGTCATCCACGAATTTCTGGGCGGAATTAAGGTCCGCAGCGAAGGTGAAATCGCCGAACGCACAAAGCGCGCCGGTGTGGTAGTTGGCCTGGCGTGGACGCCCGCTGGCGGCGACATTCTGTTCATCGAAGCCAATACGATGAAGGGCAAAGGCGGGTTCACGATGACAGGCCAGATTGGCCAAGTCATGCAGGAATCCATGCAAGCCGCTTTGACCTGGGTGCGATCGAATGCTGAACGGCTCGGCCTTAAAGAAAACTTCTTTGCTGAGCATGACATTCACATTCACGTGCCAGCGGGTGCGATTCCGAAAGATGGACCTTCCGCAGGTGTAACCATGGCAACTGCGCTGGTATCGCTTTTGAGTGATCGGCCAGTGCGTCCATTAACGGCCATGACCGGTGAAATCACGCTGAGCGGGAACGTGCTTCCGATTGGCGGAGTTAAAGAGAAGGTCTTGGCCGCAAAGCGAGCGGGCGTGCATGACGTGATCTTGCCGGCGGAAAATAAGACCAACGTAGATGAAGACCTGACGCCGGAACAACTTGAGAACGTTAACATTCATTACGTGAAGACGATTGATGAGGTGCTCGAACTCGCGCTGCCTCACAACCTGCGCGAAGAGAAGCAGGACGAAGAAGAGCGGGAGAAAGTTCTAGCCGAGCAGCCTGTCGCCTGAAAAGTTTATAACTACTACCAAATGCCAGTTTCCCACAGGGGGAGCTGGCTTTTTTTTGCTTTCGGCACGTAAGTACCTGAAGTTCGACAGGCAAGTACATTATTGACCTGATGGGAGTTATGACATGCCGAGTATTAAGTTGCAGTCCTGTGTTTATAAGATTGGGACCAGATGCTGTTAGCATTCACACGAGGAAAGCAGACTTATGAAACAACGTAAGAATTGGATGTTTGGGGTAGTGTTAGGAACAGTCTTTTTAATCTTGCAAATGCCATTCATGGCGCTGGCGCAGGATCAAGATCAGGATCAAGGGACGGCTCAGGGCGACCCTCCGGGGCGCGTGGCACGGCTCGATTTTTCCAGCGGATCCGTTTCCTTTCAGCCCGGCGGAGAAGGCGACTGGGTTCAAGCAGTCAACAATCGTCCACTTACGACTGGCGACAACCTCTGGGCCGACCAGAATTCACGGGCCGAATTGGAACTTGGCTCAACATCGATCCGGATGAATTCTGAAACCAGCGTTACTTTCCTGGATCTTGATGACCATACGGCACAGATTAAGCTTTCGCAGGGCACGCTCGAATTTCGCGTGCGGCATCTGGATGATGGAGACACATTCGAGATCGATACTCCGAACCTGGCATTCGATGTCCAGCGCACCGGCGAGTACCGCATTGATGTCAATGCCAATGGCGATCAGACAATCGCTACAGTTTGGAGCGGAAGGGGCGAAGTGACTGGTGGGGGATCTTCGTACATCGTAATCGCTGGCCAACAAGCAACTTTCAACGGCACCGACCAACTGGATCATGAAATCGCTCAGCTACCGGGACGTGATGATTTCGATAATTGGGTACTTAGCCGTGATCAGCGCGAAGACCGCGCAGAGTCGGCGAATTATATTTCCACTGAAATGACAGGCTATGAAGACCTCGACGACAACGGTCACTGGCACTACGTAGCAGATTACGGTCCAGTATGGACCCCGGCAGGAGTCGCGGGCGACTGGGCTCCCTACCGCTATGGACATTGGGTTTCGATCGAGCCATGGGGATGGACTTGGGTGGGAGATGAGCCGTGGGGATTCGCTCCCTATCATTACGGACGTTGGGCTTTTGTAGAGAGTTCATGGTGCTGGGTTCCCGGACCAGTGGTTGTGCGTCCTTACTATGCTCCGGCTTTAGTCGCGTTTATTGGCGGCGGCGGTTTCAACTTGTCTGTAAGTGTTGGCGGAGCTGGCGTGGGATGGTTCCCGCTAGGACCGCGTGAAGTTTATGTTCCGTGGTATCGAACCAGCCGCGAGTACGTAAATACGGTGAATATCACGAATACGCGCGTGAACGTGACTCAGGTCACAAATGTTTACAACGTATATAACTCGCGTAACACAAACGTCACACGAATTACTTACGTCAATCAGCACGTTAATAACGGAGTGACTGTAGTTCCGCGAGATGCATTCGTGAATGCTCGTCCAGTAGCCCGGAATATCGCCCACGTGGATGAGAGACAGATCGCATCAGCTCCGGTGACGCATGAAGTGGGCATACAGCCAGTGCGTGCGAGTGTGATGGGTGCGGGACGTCCCGCTTCCGTGCGACCTCCCGCAGCAGTGGAGAATCGGCGCGTAGTGGCGACTCGTAATCCAACTCCTCCACGCGGGTCATTCGAACAAAGGCAGGCTGCAAATGTCAGAACTGTTACTCCAGGACAAGCTCAGCCTGTAGCACACGGAGCAGAGACCGCGCGTCCGGGAGAACCTGCCAACCGCAATGAGCCGGCGCGACCGCAGGAACCCGCTGCGAACAATCGTCCTGAGGCGGCACAATCCAATGCGCGTCCGGAAGAGCCAGCTCGTCCTCAACAGCAACCAGCGCCTTCGGCCAACAGAAACGTTCCACGTCCACCGACTGGAAACGTGAACCAGCCGAATGGAAATAGAGGGAATGAAGACTATCGGCAGCCGAGCGAGAATGCGCGTGCATCGCAACCTACTCATCCGCTGGTGAGAACTGCGCCGCCCGTGCAGGAGCGTCCCGAACAACAAAGAAACGAACAGCAGAAGTTCAATAACTGGCAGCAACAACGGCAAGCTTCCGCGCCGCGGCCCGAATCACGTCCTCAACCCCAGCATGAGGAACGGGCTCCGCAATCGCATGGAGGCGAAAAACCGAAGCACTAACACTTGACATATCTAAAATGTGTCGGAATGCCGGAGATTTCTCTCCGGCATTTTTTGTTAGTTTTTATCTACGAAAGTTACGGGCTTTGCAACCTTCGCGCAGGATGAAATTCCGTAGTGTGAAATTTGTAAAGTTATTTAGCCTATTCTGATTCCCCATGTTTTACAGGCTTCCTCCAATTAGCGGAAAGCAACATTTTCGCTGGTAAAGGGTTTCAATCTGTAGAGCAGGGAGGATGCAGAAATGAAACGAACAATATTTGCCACATTAGGTCTTGCCATCGCACTCAGCTTCGCCAGCGTATCTCAGGCACATGCCGGAGTTGTTGTTGGAGTAGGCATTGGGCCAGTTTACGCGGGTCCAGCTTATGGATACGTGGTGCATCCGCGTCCTTACGCTTACTACGCACCTTATGCTTATGCACCCGGTTACGTTTATCCATCCTATGGCTATGGCCGGTTCGATAGAGACCGCCGCTGGGATCATCGAGATTGGGATCGCAGGAACTGGGATCGTAGGGATCGAGACTATGGCTATCGCGCATACGAGTCTCATCGCGATTACCGGCGCTGAGTAAATTCACGATTAGTAAAAGTAGTTTTAAAGCCCCTCATCGCAAGATTGAGGGGCTTTTTGTAGCATGTGAGACTTTACATATCACAATTCCAGCTATTGATAGACAAGGTGACTCCCTCTCAGACAATCTGGGTGTAAACACATTTTATTGTTAGACTTGAAGAGACTTTGGGTGAATCGTGTACGCATCGCATCTACAAAACATTCTAGTTTGGTTCACGATTTTTTCTCTACCCGGCCAATTGCTGGCACAAGATGCTGGGGTCGCGATGCTTTACGGTGACGACGTTTCGGTAAATAACAATGTCATTCCTAAATCGGTTGTAATCTTTCCTGGAGACGTTCTCTTAACGAAGAACGGTATAGCAAGTTTGGTGGATACTGGGTCGAGCGCCACAGTAGATATCAATTCACTAATCGACTACCAAAAAAACAGCTTAAAACTAGAACATGGACAGCTACAGGTAGCTACTTCCGTTGGCATGGCTGTCAGGGTTGGATGTGTAGTTGTTACTCCCGCCGAAGAAGTGATGACGAAATTTGAAGTTCGCGATCTCGACGGAAAAATTCTGATTGATGCCCAAAAAGGCGATCTGATTATCAGCGAAGATAAACGTCACGAAAGATTGCCCGAAGGACAAGAAGGCACACGTCACGACGAGAAATGCAGAGCGGGCGCCGGGGCCATGTCGGCTGTGAATCAGGGTATTCTTGATTCAACAACGGCCAAGATATTAGGAAGCGGTGTGGTGGGAGGAATATTGATCTGGCTGCTTACTGACGAAAGCGGTACGCCTCTGAGTGGATGGCAACCATAGTTTCCGCAAGCTTCTTACTTCAAATCAAGAATGGACTAATGCTACGTGACCGCAACTCTCTCGTCTAAAGCCGTCGAATTCATCAATTCTGTTTTAGATCTCGAACCTAAAGTTTCGTTTTTCGATTGCGACGGCACCCTATGGTCGGGCGATGCAGGAGAGAGTTTTTTTTCCTGGGAGCTGGAGCGCGGTGTCGTTTCACCCGCAGTCGCCTCCACGATGCTGGCCCGTCAGGCAGACTATAAAGCCGGACACGTTAGCGAAGACGATATGTGCGGGGAGATGGTCACCATGCACGCGGGGATTCAGGAATCTGATATGGCCGGCTTTGCGAATGAGTTCTTTACCGAAAAATTCGTGCAAAATATTTTCCCCGAAATGCGCGAGCTAGTAAGCCGATTGCAGAATGCGGGATGTGACGTTTGGGCGGTTTCGTCCACCAACAGCTGGGTTATAGAGGCTGGGATGAAGCACTTTAACATTCCAGCAAATCGCATTCTGGCGGCTTCTGTGCTTGCTGAAAACGGAGTAATTACTGACCACTTGGTTCGAGTTCCATCTGGCGATGGGAAGCCGAAAGCAATTCGGGAGGTTGCCAAGGTTGATCCCGACGCCGCATTTGGAAATTCTCGCTGGGATGCGGCGATGCTCAGAATTGCGCGTCATGCTTTCGCGGTAAATCCAAATCCGGATCTTCAGAAGATGGCAGAGGAATATGGATGGACCGTGTACTGGCCGAATGGCACGGCGCCCGAACTTACCAGGAATACGACCCTTTAATTCCAGCTAATGCGGACGCGATTGCATCCATTGCCAAATGGCTCGCGTGAATAGAAGTTTCGGGTAATCCGCCTACAGATTGAATCACCGCTTCTCTTTTCAGCGTGCGCGCTTCTGCGATGGTATTGCCTTTGATGAGTTCGGTCAGAGCCGAACCGCAGGCAATGGCTGCAACGCACCCTTTAGCGAGAAAACGCACATCAACGATGCGGCCGTTCTCAATTTTCATCGTGAGCTTCAGAATGTCTCCACAAGCGGGATTTTCGATCTGAACCAATGAATCCGGATTAGGAACTTCGCCGACATTGCGCGGATTCTGAAAGTGGTCGAGCAGTTGAGAGGAGTACATCAGTAAATATTCTAACCTTAATGATAGTTTGATCGAATTAAGGGATTGTCATTCCGAAGCACCGTTTTTGCGGCCGAGCAATCTGACTCCCGGCTAGAAGCAGATTCCTCGCCGAGAAGTCCGGCTTCAGAATGACAAGGTATGTTATGCAAACTGCACCACTACCGAGCTAACGCGACAAACGGCATGTTTATGCAACTGCACCACTCTGAACTTACGCGATAAGATGAAGCACATGCCATCCGACTACACACCGCAGCGAGTAGTCTCGCTTCAGCCAAGCGCAACCCTGATCCTGCAAGCAATCGGAAAATTAGACCGCCTAGCCGCTTGCACAAAGTATTGCGCCGACGTCTGTCCCGAGGTCGCCCAAATTAGCCGGATAATAGTTGCGGACTCTTGGACGGCGCAAAGCGAACAGATATTAAGTGCGCGGCCAGATCTGGTTATTGCGTCCGTTCCATATCAAGAAAAAGCTGTAACGGAGATATTGAAGTCGGGCGCACGGTTCTTAGGATTCGCGCCTAAGACGCTAGCGGATATATACCGTGACATCGCATGTATTGCGGGGATCATGGGTGCTTCGATCGAGGGTTCAAAAATCATTGCTCTCATGCAACAACAAATCGAGGAGACGCGAGTACAGGCGGCCGCGGCTCGAGGTAGTCGGCAACGTCCCAGAGTTTATTGCGAAGAATGGGGTAAACCGCTGATTGCCTCGCAGCGATGGGTCGCGGAGCTGGTAGACGCCGCGGGAGGTAAGTTCGTCGGAACTCCCGGTGCAATTATTTCCGCCGAAGCCGTGTTGGCCGAAGATCCAGATGTAATGATCGCAGCCTGGTGCGGCGCGAGGGACCGCGTACCTCTTGAGAAAGTTATGGGAAAAAGAGGATGGCACGAGACGAAACTGGCGAGAGAAGGCCGCGTCTACTGTATTAACGATGAGTTATTAAATACTCCCGCACCCAGTCTGGTTCATGGTCTCCGGGCATTGGCGGCGGCTTTGTGGCCGGAGTCCTTCCCATTACCGCAAGGTCTGCGGCAGATTACCAATGTACGCGATGCATGAGTCGCGAGCTTCGATCCGTGGGTTAAGATGCTTGTGGCAATCTCACCAAAGAAAGACGAGGGATCAGTACTGCTTTCCGAGAACATAATGAGCGATGACTGCAGGTTATCTCCCGCAATGCCGGTGGTACGGGTATGAAACGCGTAGTCGCTGCCCTAATCGTTAAAGGCGGAAAGATTTTGGTATGTCAGCGCACCCGTCATCAGGTCATGCCACTGAAGTGGGAGTTTCCCGGCGGCAAGATTGAGGAAGGGGAACAACCACGTGATGCATTGCACCGTGAACTGGACGAGGAGCTTGGGATCGACGCCATAATTGGAGATGAGGTTTCGCGTATCGTACACACATATCCAAATGGCGGATCGGTTGAATTGCGCTTTTTTCCGGTGCACGAATACTCCGGCGAAATTGAAAATAAGATCTTCAAAGATGTGCAATGGACGGAACGCAAAGATCTTCCCTCTTACGATTTCCTGGAAGCGGACTTAGGATTGGTTAAAGAGTTAACGGAAGGAAAGATTTTGTAATCAGGCGCGATGCGGTACCATCTGGATTCTACTGCTGAGTATCGTTACGCCGCTTGAGCGTAGGAGGAGCATCTCCTTCAGTATCGCCCGTTCCAGTGTCGGCGGTGGAGTGCGCGGTCCGGCGCAATGTAGGCTTTCCATCTTCGTGATTACTGTCAATTTTATGGCGATTCTCAATTGTAGTAAGCCTCGCCTTTACATCCTGAAACTCCGATGTGTCTACCTTGTACTGAGCTTCCGCGGGAAGTAGCGTATTAATTTCTTGCTGTGTCTTTTCGATGCGGTCAGGAGTCTGCGGGTGCGAATCGAACGCTTTCGATATAGTTCCAGGTTTGTGCTTCTCGAGATTTTTTACCTTTTCAAAAAATGCGGTGAATGATTGCGGATCATATCCCGCTTTGTACATGTATTCGACGCCAAGGTAGTCTGCCTCCGACTCAAAGCCGCGTGAGAATTTTAGGAAGCCGAGCGGAACGAGCAACCCGGCCGCCTGATAACCAGCATAGCCGATTGGACCACCGATCATAATCAATGGAATGGATGCCAGGTTCATGAGCTGCCCGCGAGTATTTTCACGAGCTGCATGGCAAGCTGCAACGTGGGCGATCTCGTGGGACATGACTCCGGCCAGTTCCGCTTCGTTATCGGCTGCCAGGATTAGTCCTGAATCCACGTAGAAGAAGCCGCCGGGAAGCGCGAAAGCGTTGATTTCGTCTGAGTCGACTACTTTGATCGTGAACGGCACCAGCGCATCGGAATTACGCACCAGATTCTGACCCACTCGGTTTACATATTCGGTAACCACTGGATCGGTCACGAGCTTAGAAGTGGTTTCAACCTGGTGGGAATACTCACTGCCCATTGCGATTTGTTTTTCGATACTGTACCAGTTGCCCATGCTGCGCTGGCATCCGATGTTTCTGTTTCCAATCGCATCGATGTCGCGAACGCTGCCATCGTGATAGCTCTTAACCGGCTTTTGGGTTATAGAAGCCGGCGCCACTGAGGATGAATCGCTGGCAGGAAGGGACGATGTGGAAGCATCGGTTTGAGCTAACGCAAGAAGATGGAGAACTCCAAAGATCACCAGACAGACGGGAATTCTGAGATGACGCAGCATAAAACACCCGGAAGGCACTTACTAGCTTAGAAGTCGAAGCTACAAGAAAAGTTTCCCAGATAGCGGACAGAGATGCAAGAAGTTAGTGCATGAGCTGGTTTTCAGAATACGTTTTTCAGAATACCTCTGTCAGAACATCCTAGCCGTGTCCCGATCTGAGAGTCCAAAAATAAGCGAGACTAAGGACTGTCATAATTACGGTAGTAGTCCAGGCAATCGCGTTATACAGGCGGGAGTTTACGTAATTCCCCATCAGGTCTTTCTTATTAACCAGCAACAACATGAAGATCAAAACGGGAGGCACAGCAATCCCGTTCACGACTTGGGAAAGGATCGATATCTTCACTAGCGGGAGATTGGGGAAGAGGATTACTCCAGCCCCAGCCGCGATCAAAATTGTATAGAGCCAGTAAAAGACTGGGGCTTCGCTGAATTTCTTTCCCACTCCAGATTCAAAACCCAATCCCTCGCACACTGTATACGCAGTCGAAAGGGGTAGGATCGATGCCGCAAAAAGCGAGGCATTGAACAGACCCATCGCAAACAAAATGTATGCGTAATCTCCTGCCAGAGGGTGCAGGGCTTCGGCGGCGTCTTTGGCGTCCGAGATATTGTGGTAACCATGAGCGTAAAGCGTAGCTGCGCAGGCCACAATGATGAACCATGCGACGACATCGGTGAAAATACAGCCTGCAATCACGTCTAACCGCGAGGCCTTGTACTGACGTTTCGTAACTCCCTTTTCCACAATGGAAGACTGCAAATAGAACTGCATCCAAGGAGCGATCGTAGTTCCAATGACACCGATCGCCATATATAAGTAGCCTTCCTGCATGAAAGCAGCTCTAGGTGGCGGCTTAACCGTAGCAATCAAAGCGTCCATCCAGGCTGGCTTGGCGAAGACCCCGGCGAATATGTAAGTTACGTAAAAAAAGGATGCAACCAGAAATACTTTTTCGACGCTTTTATATTGTCCTTTAACTACCATCAGCCAGATAATTACTGCACACACGGGTACGGTGATGTACCTGGATAGCCCGAAAAGTTCGAGGCTGCCAGCTATACCGGCAAACTCTCCCACGACGTTGCCGAAGTTGATGATCAGAATGCCGATCATCATGAAAAAGGTGATGCGAAATCCGAACTCCTCACGGATGAGATCGCTGAGACCCTTCCCGGTGACTGCGCCCATGCGAGCGCAAATTTCTTGTACTACGATCAGGGCAATCGTGACGGGAATCAGCGTCCAGAGGAGAGTGTGCCCAAACTGCGCACCAGCGGCCGAATAGGTGTAGATACCGTTGGCGTCATTATCGACGTTGGCGGTAATAAAACCGGGACCTATGACGGCGAAGAGCAGTAATATCCGGGCTTTCCAACTCCTGAAAAATTTCATGGTCGTGACTCGCCGGCATTGGACGAACGAACAGCATAAATGCAGTTAGCAGTTCTGGATAGGTGGAATGCGGAAAGAAAATATTTTTATTGGGGCCGATATGCTTTCGGAGGGCAAAGTAACGGTATAACGTCACGTTCATTTCTTCGATAACCGCGAAAGTCTGCTTCGTCAATTGTAACTACAACATGATGAGGGTTCAGTTCACTCATCCGCACTATACAAAGATCAGCTAAATCGGGCTTGCGATCTTGCTTTGACTGACCGGAACACCTATCCGTCTGGCAACGTTGGCCAACCATTCAGCCAAATCCTCCGGTGCGCGGAATGTTAATGTACTCATTTGACAGAACTGTATTACACAATTTTCCCTCGTCAATACCAGGGTTTTATAGCTTCGCCCGAAGCAGGCTGATCACATCGTCCGATGTGATAACGCCTGTCAATGTTTGATTGTCGTCCACGACGGGGAGCGTTAGCAGATTATATTTATCGAATAACTCTGCGAATTCCAGTTCTTTCGAGTTGGCATGGGTAAAGATCAGAGGCTCCTGGGTGAGAGAAAGCATCGGCGTATCTGGTTTGGCGAGCACGAGCTTAGCTAGTGGAACTGCGCCAGCTAACGTACCGTGGGAATCGATTAAATACATCGTGCTGACGGTCTCTATGCCGCCTTCGAAATTGCGCAAGGCTTCGACCGCATCTCGTGCAGTAGATTCCAGTCTGAGTGCCAGATAATCGGTGTTCATCCTACCCGCAGCGGTTCTCTCCCCGAATTCGAGGAGCTCTTCCATCTCCTGACGGCCCTCTGGTTCCATCTCTTGCAGGATCTGCTCGGTACGTTCTTCAGGCAGATCCGCCAGAAGGTCGGCGGCGGCATCAGGATCCATTTCTTCTACGATTTCGGCAGCACGTTCGGAATCGAGTGATTCCACAATCGATTTCTGTACTCTCGGATTTACTTCTTCCAGAGCTTCAGCCGCAACCCCTTCGTCCAGCGATTCAAAAACGGCTTCGCGCTCACTGGGAGCGAGTTCTTCGATGATGTCCGCCAAATCGGCGGGATGCATGTTGGCCAGGCGATCGTGTGAAATCTTCAATTTCACGCGGCGGGCTGGATCAGTTTCAATAAGATCGACAAATTCCCACGGGATAGGGCGTTCTGGAATCTGATTCAACAGAACCCGAAGAGCTGTAAAGGGAACGACCCCTTTCAGCAGGCGACGAACCGCTCCACGCGGACCAACGTCTACGGAACCGACTTTAAGCGATGGATGGCTATTTCCGGTTTCCTGGTGCAGATCTACATCGTTTACACGCACGACTTTTCGACCATGAACATCGATAATTTGCTGGTCGAGCAGATCACGTCCCAGCAAAAATAAGCCTTCCGAACCATCGAGGATCGCCCAATCGGCGACCGCAGTCGTGGCGCGAATGCCTCCATTCATAGACGCGACTGAAGAAAACGGGACAGTCCGATCCCCCGACTTTGTGCGTACAATGAGAGTGCAGATGTGGGCCCGGTCTTCTTGCGGGGCCAAAGCGAGTTCACGCACTCGTCCGGACTGGCTTCCCGAGCTGTCAAATACTGGCAAGCCGAGCAGTTCCGTAAGTGCGAGCATGGTCATTAAATTGAGAATGTCCTCAGATTGCCGAAGTGTCAACAGAGAAGCGTTCGAGCATTCATTTTTTTGAGTTGAACACGATTAATTGCGTCCGCACGACCGCCGTCGTTGACATTTCCACAGCGGCAGGGCAAACTACCGAATTCCCGTCTTCGGTGGATTTTGCTTTGCAAATCGGCAAATCGCGAGGGCGAGAGGTTAATTGGCAGAAGATTGGGAGCCAGTGTTGCGCCACACAAACTTGCCATGACCGAACAACGGGTCTCTTACACGCTGGATTCGACGCTGGAGACCGTCGATAACGCCGAGCAGGCAGCCACCCGGATCGCGGCCGAAAATGGCTTTGATGAGGATGCGATTATGCAGATATCCATGGCTGTGCGCGAAGCTGCCGTGAACGCCGTTCTGCATGGCAACGCTTACGATCCCGATAAGAAGGTGAAGCTCGATTTTGAGCGCACCAGCGGCGACTTGGTCATTACTATTCGTGACCAGGGAGCGGGACTCGATCCCGCAAAAATTCCTGACCCCCTGGCTCCAGAGAATCTGCTGAAAACCTCGGGACGGGGCATTTTTTTGATTCGCTCGTTTATGGATGAGGTGCAAATTCACCCGTCCACTTCGGGCACCGAGATTAAACTAGTAAAACATGTCCACGGCTCAACCGCGGGCGCCAAGGAGGCTTCTCAGTGAGCATGAAGACCAGTACTCGTCAGGTCGATGGGGTGACCATCGTCGATTGCAGCGGCCGTATTACACTCGGAGAGGGCAGCGTAACTCTTCGTGATTCGGTTCGCGACCTCCTTTCCAAGGGGCAAAAGAAAATTCTCTTAAACCTGGGAGATGTAAGCTATATCGACAGCTCCGGGATCGGTGAGTTGGTCAGCGCCTTCACAACTGTGCGCAACCAGGGTGGCGATCTCAAGTTACTGAACCTCACCAAGAAGGTTCATGATCTGTTGCAAATCACCAAGCTTTACACCGTATTCGACGTGAAGGATGACGAAGCAGCGGCAGTAAAGTCTTTCAAGTAGTTCTCTTAGTTTTCTCGTAGAAGGCCGACTTCCAAGTCGGCCTGGTTGTCTCGTTTTTTTCCGTTCCGGGAAGATTCCCTGAATTATCTCCCGTGACTGCGCTCAATCACCAAAGCCCCACCATACAATCATTTTGTGCTTCGAAGCCGGGTCCAATATTTCTTGCTGGCATTGTTGTCTTCTGCGTTTTGTGGTGCGGAATGCATTCCTGTCACTGACGCCACTAACCATATCGGAGAAGTACATTGCGTTACTGGCAAAGTTGTTCGAGTGGGCCGTGGCAATGGCGGCATCACTTATTTTGACTTCTGCGAAAATCATCTGGCTTGCCCTTTCTCAGCAGTTATTTTTTCGCACGATCTAAAAAGTATCGGGGATGTGCGGCAACTCGCCGGCCGCGTGATTGAGATCCATGGCCCCGTCAAAGGATATGACGGACACGCAGAGATTATCGTGCAAGAGTCGCGTCAGCTTGGAGGCGATGGAGCACGCATTCCGCCCCTGCCCAAAAGCTACGATGTCGAACAGAGAGGACATTACAGCGCGGGAAATATTCGTCGTCCAAAGCGGGCGTACACCGTCTATCCGAAAAAGCACCCAGCTAAAACACCCATTGATGTTCCGATTGATGAAGGCGACACAGAAGAGAATGAAGGTGTGCACTAGCAATAACAAAGGGGAATTGTTCACAAGTCGCTGATTAATACATTCCGTGTAGACAAGCACAAATGCTACCGATTATTTCCGACTGATTATCAAGGAGTTCTCTCAGCCACCGCTAACGGCGGGGACGATTGAGATTTCAGATCTGGCAGAGACGGGGCTCGCAAGCCCCCCTGTATATCGAATATTTTCGTCGCCGATAAAGATATTGATGTGTTCCCGTACTTGTCCCTGCTCCGTGACAATACGATCACGAACGCCCGGATAGAGTGCCCATAGAAGCGTCAACGCGTCGGCCAAAGTTGTGGGCGAGTGATCAATTTTGACTCTGCTTTGTCCGGCGGTGAATTCACGCAAAGCACCCGGAATGTGAAAAGTGATCGGCATTTTAAATCATCTCTTCGATCGACGCGTCTTGCTTTTCGACTTAAATTTAGTTTGGCGTGACGGAGGGGGTGCAGTTTTAGACGAGGTTGGCACAATACTGGCAGAGGCGTCCTCGACAACCACACTTCGCACGCAAACCACGGACGGCAACCCTTCGATTATCTTTTGCCATGTCCTGCCTTCATCACGTGAGCCAAATACTTGCCCACTCCGTGTACCGAAGTAAATCCCGATTGGATCGCATGAATCCGCCGTCATCGCATCACGCAGGACAGTTTCGTAAGCACGCTTTTGGGGCAGGCCGCGCATCAGGGGCTCCCATGAGGCGCCAGCGTTGCGGGTTCGATAAACTCGAAGCCGACCATCGCATGCACAGCGAAACTCATCGGACTCAACTGGAACGATATATACGCAGTCCGGATTTCTGGGGTGCATGATCACGGCAAAACCAAAATCCGAGGGCACTCCATTGGCAATGTCAGTCCAGTTTTCGCCGCGATTGTCGGACCGATACAATCCCCAATGATTTTGGAGAAAGAGGCGTTCGGGACGATCAGGATGCATGGCGATTTTGTGTACGCATTGCCCGAACTCAGGATATTTGTCGGGCATGAACATCGCGCGAATGCCCCGGTTTTGCGCACTCCAGGTAAGGCCGCCATCTTCGGTCCGGTAAACTCCGCCGGATGAAATTGCTACATATATGCGCTGATTGTCCGTCGGATCGAGCACAATGGTGTGCAAAGCCAACCCTCCATTGCCTGGCATCCAGCGGGGACGATGCGGATGATCGAATAAACCACGCACTAACGACCATGTTTCACCTGCGTCGCGAGTTTCAAAAAGCGCGGCGGGTTCTACGCCACAATAGAGGACGTTGGGCTCCTCGGATCTGCCCAGCGTTATCTGCCAAATGTTCTTCAAAGAAATGCCCGTATCGACGGGAAAGCGGATAGGAGCCTGCTGCGGATTGGTCCAGCTCTTCCCGAAATCGTCGCTGGATCGCAGGAGAGTGCCCCAATAATTTTGCGTCGAAGCCCATATGCGATGCTGGCCTGCGCGATCGTCATAGGCCATCGCATAAACATTGTGTCCGTGGAAATAGGGGCCACCTACTTCCCAACGGCTGCGTTGGGCATTTGAGCGTAAGATGAATGCCCCTTTCGTTGTTCCCACCAATAAAAGAAAATCTCCCTTTCTGACGTGCGCGTGTTGCACGCTGTGCAGGATCGTAGTCTTGGGCGGGCTGACGTAATCGCCCGGATCTGCGGATACAATTGCACCGGACTGTACGGCTTCCAGTGCGGCTTGCACTTCACTCGCTCGTTGATAACGCTGCGCCGGCTCTTTAGCCAGGCAGCGTTGGATAATTGCCCACAAACCAGGAGGGACTGGGGGGCCGAGCGGGTTAGGAATTTCGCGCAGGATAGCCGAGCTGATCTCAAAGCCAGTGCGCCCTTCGAAGGGGAGCCGTCCGGATAACGACTCATAGAGCACGACTCCAAGTGCCCATAGATCGCCGCGATAATCGGCTGCTTCGCCACGCAGGATTTCTGGCGCCATATATGGCAAGGTGCCGCTTACGCTCGATGCGTCCTGTATGGTTGCAAAAGAGCGGGTAGGTCCCTCTAATATGCCGCTTCCCAATTTCTTGGCTAAACCGAAATCGAGGACTTTGACCAGGCCTTCGGAAGTGATGACAATGTTGGCTGTCTTCAAGTCTCGATGGATAATGCCCCTGTCATGAGCGCGGGCGAGCGCGCTGGCAATCTGCGCGCCATACCGCATGACGGACTCTGGCGGCAGTCCAGCATCTGCACTCAGAGCGCGCAGAGACTTGCCCTCGACCAATTCCATCACGATGTACAGCTCACCCTCAGTCTCGCCGACTTCGTGGATGGTGCAGATGTTGGGGTGAGCGAGAGAAGAAGAAGCACGCGCTTCGTGAAGCAGATTTTGGCTTGCCGATGAATCCAGACGAGCGCTTTTGTTAACGACCTTTACGGCCACATCACGATGCAAGACTTCGTCATAAGCCTGATAGACAACCCCCATTCCTCCTTCCCCGATCTTTGCCGTGACACGGCAATGACCGAGCATCTGACCGATCACAGGGCGCTCCTTTCCCGCCCTATGCTAGGCTGCGGCTTAGACTTCCGTCAACGAAGCTAAGCAAGGGGTTCTTCGACTTGACTAGTGTTCGCAAACAAAACTCTAGTCCGCGCTCAGAATGACGGTGGCATTCAAGGCAGGTTGGTGTTCCCTGCCCAGCCAAATCACTCATGAGTTTCGTCGAAAAATCCTCCGGAGCGCAGCCTCCCCCGAGATCACGCTCCGGAGTTTATAGTACAACCTCGTGTTTACCTCACTAGTTGACAGTAAAGCTCTTGCTACTAGTAGCGCTTCCGCCCTTGGTGGTCACTGCGATCTTGCCGGATTGGCTTCTACTTGCCGGTTCCACTGAGCGCTACGGTCTGCGTGCCTGCCCCGTCTTTGATATTCAAAGTTGCCGAACGCGCGCCCGTGACCGTGGGCTTGAACGTCACTGTAATCGTGCAGTCCCAACCCGGTTTACGGCTGGTCAAGCATTTCGAGCTCTCGCTAAAGTCGCCCGCGTCAACGCCACCTAGCGTGATGCCGCTGATCGCCAGCGGCGTGCTCTGGTTGTTGGTGAGAATCACGGTCTCAGGCTTCTTCGCACCTACAGTGACCGATCCATAGTTCACATTGAGCGGAGAAACGCTGACGGGCTGCGTGCTGTTCAGCATCACGGAAATGAAGGTGGGATTGAAACCCCCACTGTTGAGGAGCGCAATGTCCGGCATGCCGTCGCCGTTGAAATCGGCAATTGCGGCGCCGAGGTTGCTGTTGCCGGGGTAAGCAGTCTGCTGGGCGGTGAAGGTGCCATCGCCATTGCCCTGCAGTACGACGGGCCCGGTGGGAATGCTCCCATAGCCGGAAATGACCACATCCAGTTTCCCGTCTCCGTTGAGGTCGGCCACAACCGGAGTTTGCGGGTTAAGGGGGGACAAGCAGTTCAGCGCGCCCGTCGTGAACGTGCCGTCGCCATTCCCTTTAAGGAAGGCGTAGCCACGGTCGCTATTGGTGCATCCGTTGGTCGTGGTGGTGACCAGCAAGTCCGCTTTTCCGTCCTTGTTGAAATCGGCGGCGGCCAGTGTGATCGGATAATAGGGTGTTGCGGTCTGGATGGGCGCGCCAAACGTGCCATTGCCGTTGCCCAGCAGCACGTAAACCGCAGCCGCAGGACTAACGGTAGCCGTCACCGCGATGTCCATCTTGCCGTCGCCGTTGAAGTCGGCGAAGGTCAGAGAGATGCCGTGGTTGAGGATCGAGGTAAGTCCGGTGTTCAATACGCCGACGCTGTAGGTGCCATTGGCCTTGTTAAGCAACACACTGATGGAGCTGTCGGCGTTTCCGGTGACGATGTCGAGCTTGCCATCGCCATTGACGTCGACCAGGTAAACAGTCTGCTCCTGCGTTGTAGAACCAGTCGCGTAATACGCGGCTTTCTTGAATTTTCCCGTCCCCAAGCCTTCCAACACGGCAACGGTGTTGTTCTGACAACCAGCGAAGGTGGCGTCCTGAAGCGTGGCAACGATATCGGCTTTGCCGTCGCCATTCACATCGCCGGTGGCAAGCCACGTGACGGCGTTGTTCGCGCAAGTACCGGCGATGACCAGTGAAGTTTTTCCCAGCACTCCGTGCGAACTGCCCAGATTGATCCCGATATCTCCGTTGACGTTTCCAACTACCGCGGTATCGGCAAACCCATCGCCGTTAAAATCGGCGGTCGCGATCACGTCGTTATACGCGCTTAAGTTCCCGGCCGAAGCGTAAAGTTGGTTAGTCTGGAAACTTCCATCTCCGCGGCCGAGCGACACGCTATTGGTATTTAAGCCGTTGGTATCCAGCAGGTCGAGCGTGCCGTCACCATTGAAATCGCCGACAGCGACTAGATAATTGCCGCCGTTAGTCTGAGCTTGGAGCGGATACGCGGGCCCGGCGGTGAAGGTGCCCTTGCCGGTCCCATAGAACGTGAAGACATCTCCAAGCCCATCGGGGATGACGATATCCAGCTTCTTGTCGTTGTTGATATCGGCCAGCACAACGTTATTCGTGCCGTAAAGAGGAACGCTACCGACCGTGCCTTTGACCGCGAACGTGCCGCCGCCCTGGTTTAGATAGACAATGGCACTGGCAGAACTGCTGCCGACAATCACGTCTGGTTTCTTGTCGCCGTTCACGTCGCCGATGGCGATGCCGCCGCCGGCAAAAACACCCGCAATCCCGACAGGGTAATAAGTCCCTGTTCCAAATGTGCCAGCGCCCGTGTTCAACAGAATACTGATCCCGCCTCCGGTCGTATCGTTTGATTCGAAAGCGAGATCGGGCTTGCCATCGCCATTCAGATCGCCGACAGCCAGTGACTCGCAGTTCCCAATACTACCCGTGCAGACTGTGGCGTTGACAACCGGCGCCTGGAAAGTGCCGTCGCCATTGCCCAGGAATACGAACACGCCGTTGTAAGGGGTCATCGCGACCAGGTCGAGCTTTCCGTCACCATTCACATCTTCTGCCACGATGCTGTTCGGTCCGGGATTGAAGTTGCTGCTGTTCGGAGCGTTGTACACTCCGCCGACGGTGAAGCCGCCCGTCCCGGTGCCCAGATAGATATTTACCTGCGCATTGCCTGTGTTGCTATTGGTGGCCCACACAGCGACATCAAGCACGTGATTGCCGTTGAAGTCGCCAACGGCAATAGCTTCGGGGAAGAAGTTGGCTGTGGCGATCGACGTCGTGATCGGGGGTTGGAATGTACCGTCCCCTTTGCCCAACATTATGTTGAGATTGGAACCGTAATCAATGTTGACGACATCGAGCTTGCCATCTCCGTTGAGGTCGCCGGTAGCGACGGATACAGCAGACGCAGCACAGGTTGCGCAGCCGGTCGCGAAGGTTGTGGGAGCGGGAAAGGCGACGGGAAAAGTTTGGGCCGACGCAGGAGCCATCGCTCCAGCGCTCATAACCATAACCGCGAACGCGGTGAACCACATTGCAATTGTGCCTGAGCGGCTTTGCCGATAATTCGACTTCATTTGTTTTGTCTCCTGAGTGTGAGTCGCTTCGAGTCTTTAATTTCGAGAAAGATTGTCAATAAACCAGCGACTCTCGCTGAGAAAGGCTCAACGGTCAATGGCCGGGAGATAGCGGGAAGCTGGTGCGTATATGGCGAAACAAACACTTTATTTCCAAATGTTTAAATGAACTTGTTGCCCGGCAGAAAGCCGGTTTTATCGAACCCAAGATTTGCGTTTCCCAGCATGAAGCCAAGTGGTAGACTATGCCCTCCCCCACCAACCATTCTTATGGCATCATCACAGGCGTCTCCGGCAGTGGTTCGCTTCGGTGTGTTCGAAGCTGACCTCCGTGCGGGCGAACTGCGGCGCAACGGTACCAGGGTCCGACTCCAAGATCTGCCCTTTCGAGCCTTGACTCTGTTATTGTCCCGTCCCGGGGAAGTGATCACGCGCGAGGAGCTTCGTCAGGCGCTCTGGCCGCCGGGTATTTTTGTGGATTTTGAACAGGGAATCAGCAGCGCCGTAATGCGCCTACGCGATGCCTTGAGAGACTCGGCCGACAATCCAATCTTTATTGAGACTATTGAACGCCGCGGCTACCGCTGGATCGGCCCCATCCATCCATCGGAACCTGTCTCGGATGAATCTCAAGGAAAAGAATCGCTGGAAAAACCAGCAACGCCGATGGCAGCACCGCTGCCGTCAAGTTCCTTTCCATTGTGGAGGATGGTCTTTGCCCTACTGATGCTGGGGTTGCTTTTTGCCGTGTGGATTTTTCCTCCCGGTCAGCACGACGCCAAAGCGAAAGTGAAGACCAGTGTGGCCAGCGCCCAAAACCTGCATCAACCCGCCAACCGCGAGGCCGAAGATTACTACCTCAAAGGCCGATTCTACTGGAATAAGCGCACACCCGAGAGCCTGAACCAAGCCGTGGATTCCTTCACTCAAGCCATTGTTCACGATCCTAATTACTCGGACGCTTACGTGGGTCTGGCCGACTGTTACAACTTGTTGCGCGAATACACCATGATGCCTGCAAGTGAAGCATATCCACGCGCGCTCGCGGCGGCGAAAAAGGCGGTGGAGCTTGACGATCATTCCTCGGCAGCGCACGCGTCGCTGGCTTTCGTTTCCTTTTTCGGGATGTGGAACGCGGGAACGGCTGACGAGGAATTTCGTCGCGCCATCGATCTCGATCCCAACAATTCCAATGCTCATCACTGGTACGCGACTTTTCTAAATTCCGTCCGCCGCTTCGATGAATCGCTGAATGAGATTGACCGCGCACAGGCGCTCGATCCTAATTCCCCTTCCATTTTGGCGGATAAGGGCAGGCTTCTTTGGATTGCTGGACGCAATGCGGAAGCGCTGCACCTTCTGCAGCAACTTGAGGCGGCTGATCCGGATTCCCTTTCTCCGCACCGCTACTTGAAATTAGCCTATCTCGAAATTGGCGAGTATCCGGGTTATCTTGCGGAAATGAAAAAAGAAGCATTTCTGCTCCACGACGCCTCACTTTCGACCATCGAGACGGCCGCGGAAAAAGGCTTCGCGGCCCATGGCGTAAGAGGAATGTTCGAAGGCCAGCTCAACCAGCAGGACAAAGCTTACGGCCAGGGAAAACTTTCACCCTTCTTTCTAGCTGAAACATATTCGCACCTGGGAAACACGCAGGAGGCACTCAAGTACCTGGAGGCCTGTTATAACCGGCATGCCGACGAGACCGTCAATATAGCGGTTGACCCTGCCTTCAACAATCTGCATCCCATCCCTGCTTTCCAGCAATTGCTGGCCAAGGTCAGCCTGCCGCCAGTCAACTGATTCCTCCATTCGGTAGTGGCTCAATTACAACGTCAGCCATCGATAACGAGTGAGTTGCGCCTTCGCGTACTTTGCGAGATTTTCTTAGGGAACTTTGCGGTTAAAAGGTTCTTAAGACTGTAACCGCTAGAACACAAAGGGACTAGGCTGGTCTTTATTCGGATGGGAGTATTCTCGGGAAATATAACTGTTAATTACGCGCAATTCCGCGACCTGCGGTCAATCCACAACTACACTAATCCTTTTTTCAACTCTTCCAGCGGGTACTTCGTTCCTCGCCACACTATTCCACCTTGCTTCACGGTTACAAACATCGAACGCAGCAATGTATACAAAAACAACACCGTACTCACGGGATGCAGCGCAAAATAGTACGGCGGAATCGACGATCTGCGCGACATTCCTGCGTAGATCAAAAACATCGATCCTAAAGCGATTGCATATGGAACACGAGCCCATCCATGTGAGACGAAGATTCCGACAAATGGCATTAGATTTAAAAATGCCAATCCGAAGAAGCAAAGCCAGACGCGCCAGGGTTGAAATGATAAAACTGCAAAGAAGTTTTTAGTCAGGTTATTAACTACCCCCATCGCACCCTTCGCCCAGTGGAGCGAGATCATATCCGCTCCAAAAACATTTCGCTGTGCATAGCCTGCTTCTTTCACGACTTTGCCTAGCTTCATGTCGTCCACAACTTCAAAGCGCAGAGCTTTGTAAGTGCCGATTTTTTCGTAGACGTTTCGGCGAATCAAATTGAAGGCTCCAACTCCAATGTGATCTTTAGCCTTGGGATCAGCCACTTTCCATGGGCGATGTCCGAAAACGAACAAAGCCTGAAAGAATGCGATCATCATCCTCTCGCTTGGCTGCTTCATGATGATTTGCGGAAAGAGTACGAGATGATCAGCAGGTTCGGCTTCCGCATAGGCTAAGGCACGACGGACGGCATCTGGCTTGAATAAAACGTCAGCATCTGTGAATAAAAGCCAGTCTCCTGAAGCTTGGTTTGCCGCAGTCCACATCGCGTGCGGTTTGCCTAGCCATCCCGTCGGCAATTTGTCGATATGAATGACTTTCAGAATGCCGCGTGCGGAAGCGGTAGCAGCAATGCCATCCATGATTTCGCCGGTTCGGTCCGTGGAACGGTCGTTAACGGCAAGGACTTCATAGTTCTCATAGTCCAGGTGTAGTAGTTGCGTGAGAGCCTGCGCGACATCGGCTTCCTCGTTGCAAGCTGGAACAATGATGCTTAGGCGAGGACTGCTTGCAGGATTCAGGGGAGTCCGGTCCCACTCTGGACGGGAAATATCGGCCACTGTGTGCATCCCAAGAGCGGCATCTACTATTCTTGAAAACCAGGCAAGCGCAAGGATTGCACCTGCCATCCAGTGGAAATAGCTCATCCCGCAGGAACCTTGGCTGCGGCTTTTGGTGGACTTGGAACTTGGACGTTAACTGCGGGCGCAAATCTCATTCCGTAAAACAGTATGACAGAGGAAACACCCATCGCAATGACTGGAAGAATGAATGCGGCCTGAAGCGAGTGCCGATCTGCCACAAAACCCATCAGGGTCGGCGAAGGCACATCACCTAGAAGATGAAAGATGAAAATATTTATAGCGATGGCAGTTGTACGAATGTTTACTCCTACCGAGTTGACCAATGCAGCATTAAGCGGAGAAGTATTCAATAGAAGAAGAAATGCCGCAACCGCGATAGCTGGCAACATCAGCCGCCCTGGATTGAATAACGCAACAATCATAACGGGTACGCCAATCCCCATGCTGATTGCCGAAACAAAGTAATACGAGCCTTTCATCCGAGGCAGCAGACGATCACCGAGCCAGCCTCCAGCAAGCGACGCAAGAATCCCATCGACAACGACGATGGCGCCAAACTTCAGGTTGGCTGCTTCGAGAGTGTAGCCGCGTAAGCGGGACAGAAAAGTTGGCATCCAAACTTGTATTCCGCCAAGAGAAAATGTTCCGGCTGCCATGCCCAGGGTTACGGTCCAGAATGCTGGATTATGAACCAAGCCCCGGACACTTCCCCGCTCTGCGGTTTCCTTGACAGTGTCGAATTGGCCGCGCGGTGGTTCGGGAACGAACCACATTGCCAGCGCCAGCAAGAAGCCGGGAAATGCAGCGATATAGAATGGGAACCGCCAGCCATGAGTCGGCCCGAGGTGGCCTCCTAACAGATAACCGGCAGCAGTACCAACCGGAATCGCCAAATAGAAAATGCCGAAGATTCGTCCTCGCATGTTCTCAGGAAAAAGATCAGCCACAAATGTAGGAGCGATGGTGACGAACGTAGCTTCTCCAATTCCGACAAGCGTATGACGGACTAGCAGTTCCCAGTATGTACGGGTAATTGCGGTAAGCAGAGTGAGCGCACTCCAAAAGATTGCGCCGAAAATAATAATCTTCTTGCGCGAATAGCGATCTGCTAACGGCCCTACAAAAGGCGCCGCGATCATATAAAAGCCGAGAAATGCGCTGGTGAGATATCCAACTTGAGTATTGCTAAGGTGGAATTCTCCCTGCACCAATGGCTGCACCGCGAACAGCACGGAGCGGTCGATGTAATTAAGAAAATTAAGCGCTGTGAGCAAAACCAGCGCGGTTCGCGGATAGAGTTTGATTGGAGGCACGTGGCGTGGAATATAAAATGCCAATTTATCTCCAGCGTTTACTTTCTACGTTTACTTTCTGCGTGCTCTTTCGGCCGCGGCCACTTCGCTATTACGACTGTCGAGATTCCCCCGCGCGGACGAAAATCGCCTTTCACCTCGGCCCAAACCGGTTTGGCCCATTGCACTACATCTTCCAAAACCCGGTTCACTATATTTTCTTGAAAAATTCCGAGATTGCGATAGGACTGCAAATACTCTTTCAACGACTTCAGTTCGAGACAATTTCGATTTGGCATATAGCGAACGGTCAATACACCAAAATCAGGCAATCCGGTTTTCGGGCATACAGAGGTAAATTCCGGATCATCTACGATAATTTCATATCCGGGAAACTGATTAGGCCATGTTTCAATTTCAGGGAAATCCGCATCGAGTCCCGATTCAGCGTGTTGCGGCGTATAGCGTGACGGCTTGGGCATAAATTCATTTTAACCAGAGCAGCGCCTTAAGCTCAAAAACCCTTGCGAGAAAATGTGAATTCCAGTGCACAACCGATGCATCTAATGAGTTAAATCTGATTGCGGCTCCGCACACGGTAGGTGGTAGCATTATGTTCACTCGTATAAATGGCTCAAATCGCAAGTAAAACGGGATTTCTGGCGCGCAATCGATGGCTAATTTGGACCCTTGCTATTGTGGGCGTCGTAGTGTTGCTGGCCTCCTTCCGCTCTCGCGATGAAGCGGTTCCAGTCCATGCAACAACCGTGACAAGAAGCACCATTCGCAGCGTAGTTTCGACAAACGGCAAGGTGGAACCTTCCAACAACTTTGAAGCCCACGCGCCTATCGGCACTACCGTAAAGAAACTTCTGGTGCATGAAGGTGATCACGTAAAAAAGGGGCAACTTCTCGTACAGTTAGATGACGCAGAGGCCCGCAGCCAGGCGGCTCGAGCCTTGTCGCAAATACGCGCTTCGGATGCTGAGATTAGCGCAGTCCAGAGCGGTGGAAATCAGGAGGAAGTTTTCACTTTGGACGCGCAGCTGATCAAAGCGCGTACTGAACAGGACGCAGCACAACGCAATTTGGACGCATTGAAACGCCTCCAGCAAAGCGGGGCAGCGTCTCCGGGAGAAGTCAAAACCGCCCAGGAACAACTTGACCGGGCAGCTGCGGATCTTAAACTATTGCAACAGAAACAAAAAGATCGTTATTCGAAACCTGAGATTGCAAAAGCCGAGGCTGGGAAGGAAGAAGCACTGAGTTCGTATGCCGCTTCGCAAGACATTCTGAACCAGTTAAATATTCGGGCTCCTTTTGATGGCGTGGTCTATTCTCTTCCACTGCGTCAAGGTAATTACGTCAATCCCGGCGATCTGGTTTTGCAAGAGGCCGATTTGTCGAAAGTGGTGGTTCGAGCTTTTGTCGATGAGCCTGATATTGCCCGGCTCTCGCCGGGTGACAAAATCGAAGTCACATGGGACGCGATGCCATCCCACACATGGACTGGAACAGTTAACACGGTGCCCGCAACCGTAAAACTGCATGGAACGCGGAATGTCGGTGAGACGACTTGTATAGTCGACAATCATGACTTTAAACTTTTGCCGAACGTGAACGTAGGAGTCACGATTGTTACTTCCGAGCATCGCGACGTCTTAACCATTCCACGCGAAGCGCTTCGTCAAGATGATGGAACGCCGTACGTTTTGCAGATCGTGAATAATGAATTGAAACGGCAAAACATTCAGACATCAATTGCGAATTTGACGGAAGTAGAAGTAACTGCCGGGCTCTCGGAGAATGAGGAGATAGCTCTCTCGTCCACCAATTCGAAGCCCTTGTACAACAACACAACGGTGAAGGTAATCCACTAAGCAATGAGTTTCGTAGTCAGATTTTTCTTTTCAATCTTTCTAGCGGTGCTTCCCGCGACGGCAGCAGCCGATCCCTCCGCTACGTCGTTGCTTTCGTCAGGACATATAGACGACGCCATTTCCACACTTCACCAAACAATCAGCCGCTCTCCTCAAGACGCTGAGGCTCACAACCTTTTATGCCGTGCTTATTTCTCCATGGCGGAGTGGGATCGCAGCATCGCTGATTGTGAAAAAGCGGTGTCTTTAGATCCCAACAATAGCAACTATCATCTTTGGCTGGGACGCGCTTACGGTGAAAAAGCCGACAAAGCAAATTTTCTGAGTGCTGCCGGGCTTGCCAAGAAAACTCGGGTGGAGCTCGAAAATGCAGTGCAACTCGATCCAAAGAACGTAGCGGCGCTGACTGATTTAGCGGAATTCTATTTGGAGGCTCCGGGAATCGTGGGCGGCGGCAGAGAGAAAGCTGAAGCTGAGGCTCGCACCTTGGAAGCACTGGATCCGGCCCGAGCCGATTGGGTTTATGCTCGCATTGCGGAAAAGAAAAAAGATTTCTCCGCCGCCGAGAAATACTACCGTGCAGCAATTCAAGTTGGCCACGGTGCCGCCAGTACATGGCTGAACCTCGGCCTGTTCTATAAACATGCAAATCGATTGGATGAAATGCAGGAAGCATTGCACCACGTGTTAGCAGCTCCTGTGGATCGTCCCGAAGCGCTATTCGATGCAGCCGAAATTTTGACCAATACCGGTCGAAATCCTTCCGATGCCACGGAGTTACTGAAGCGTTATCTTTCTTCGGGAGACTCGGTAGAACAAGCTCCTGCATTCAAGGCGCATTACCTTCTGGGAACCGTGCTGGAGAAGCAGGGCGCCAAGCAAGCTGCCGCACGAGAATATCGAGTAGCTCTTGAATTGGCCAAGAATTATTTGCCCGCTCAGGAAGCCTTGAACCGCATCAATCATTGAATGCAAGCCCTCTCTTCTTATTCTGGAAGGTGACGTAATGAATGCTTTTTTGCGTGTTGCACGCCTGTCCATTTCTTTGTGTGTAATCCCGCTCTGTGCAATTGGTGTTCTCACGGCGGAGCCTCTTCCTCTCAAGCAAGCTGTGGAACTCGCGTTGAAGCACAGCACCGGGGCTGCATCCGTAGATGCGGACTTTCAACATGCCTATGCTTCATATAGGGAGGCACACAATCAATACTTGCCTCAACTTGTGGTGGGATCAAGTTTGGGTGAGACCTGGGGATTTCCGTTGAGCCTTGAGGGTTCCGCGCCTTCCATTGTTAACGTTACTTCCCAATCTGCGCTCATCAATCCTTCATTGCGCGATTTTATTCATGCCGCCAAAACGGAGTGGCAGGCCACCCGCTATCAGACGCAAGAAGAGCGGAGCCAAATTATTCAGGATACGGTGCTGACCTACGCTGAACTGAATAAGTGGCAATCGCTTCTTCCGCATTTAAGCGAGCAAATGGAGGAAGCTCTCAAGATGGAGGATGTGGTTAACAAACGCATTCAAGAAGGCGTAGACAATCCTTTGCTGCGCAATCAAGCCCGTCTAGTCACAGCTCGTGCCCGTTTAACGGTAACCCAGGCGCATGGTTCAATCGACATCCTGGTGAATAGGCTTTCGCAATTGACTGGAATGCCAGCTTCCTCCATTGAGATTGTGCCCGATTCCATTCCGGCCTTGCCTGAAACTCCGCAGGAAAGCGATGTGGTTACAAAAGCACAACAATCGAGTTTCGCGGTACAGTCAGCACAAACTCATGCGGTGGCAATGGATTTCAGGGCTCGCGGCGAACATCGTGCATTGTGGCCAAGCGCCGATTTTGCGGCACAATATGCTCTGCTGGCGAAGTTTAATAATTGGCTTCAGTTTTATCAGAAGAACAGTTTCCAGTTTAATAACGCTTCGATTGGAGTTGTCATCCGTTTTCCTTTCCTGAGTCCAGCTCAGCGTTCTCATGCGAAGGCTGCCGATGTGGAAGCATTCAAGGCTCATAACGAAGTCAAAATTGCCAAAAATCAAGTTTCAGAAGAAACCCTGAAATTGCAGAAAGCCGTTGAACAACTTGCGGCCGCCCAACAGGTCGCCGATTTGGAATATCAAATCGCTCAATCAAATTCTGACGCTACAAAAGTTCGAGTAGACGCAGGAACTGCGACTCTTCACGATTCCGAGGACGCACGTGTTCAATCGGTTGCACGATATGAGGCACTGCAAAATGCAAACTTCGAGCTGGAACGAACTCATATTGCTCTACTTCGAGCTACAGGCGAGTTGGAAAACTGGGTGAATGGGAATAAGTAAATGCTCCATTGAGAGGCGGTTTTCGCCCTTTACTGCGTCAAAATGCTCATTCGACGCGGCTGTGTTGCGAATTGCGTACAACTCCTCATAAATTAGAGACTTACACTGGGTAGGAGTGTGTTTAAAACGTAGTTTTCGTGTACCTGAAAGGTTCATCAACACGGTCTGATCCTTTTGACAATGTTAAGATAAGTTATTCAAATATATGCCTTTAAAAACGCTATTCCTGAATCCCCCTTCATTTGAAAACTTTGATGGCGGAGCCGGTTCTCGCTGGCCTGCTACTCGCGAGATAGAATCGTATTGGTATCCGGTGTGGCTGGCTTATCCAGCAGGAATGTTGGAAGGTGCCCGCTTGCTCGATGCGCCGCCTCATTACATCTCGGCAGAAGAAACCATTGAAATTGCGAAACAGTATGAATTTCTGGTTCTTTACACCAGCACGCCAGGATTCCCTGGGGATATACGTCTTTCGCAAAAGATCAAAGAAGCTAACCCTAAAATCAAGATTGCTTTTGTTGGTCCGCACGTAACCGTACTCCCGGAACGAGCTCTGAGAGACTGCCCGGCCATCGACTTTGTTTGCCGCAAGGAGTTCGATTATTCCACGGTGGAATTCGCACAAGGAAAACCGCTGGAAGAGATCATGGGAATCTCTTTTCTGAAGAACGGAGCGGTCGTGCACAATCCCGATCGTCCGCAGATGCAAGACCTCGACGCAATGCCGCACGTCACCGACGTTTATAAACGCGACTTGGATGTAACGCGTTATAACGTGCCATTCCTATTGAATCCGTTCGTTTCCCTTTACACGACGCGTGGATGCCCGGCGCAGTGCACTTTTTGCCTATGGCCGCAAACCACCAGCGGTCATGCATGGCGTAAACGTTCAACCGATGATGTGGCTCGTGAGATGGCCAAAGCTAAAGAATACTGGCCGAATGTACGAGAGTTCTTTTTCGACGATGACACATTTAACATTCAGCAAGCGCGGACGATTGAACTGTGCGCAAAGCTGAAGCCACTCAATTTAACTTGGTCCTGTACTTCGCGTGTTACAACCAACTTCGAAACTTTAAAGGCCATGAAAGAGGCAGGCTGCCGTCTTCTGATCGTGGGTTACGAATCGGGGGATCAGCAGATTCTCAAAAACATAAAAAAGGGTGCCACAATCGAGCGCGCTCGGCAGTTCACGAAGGATTGCCATAAGTTAGGCTTAGTCATCCACGGCGATTTTATTCTTGGATTGCCTGGTGAAACGCGAGAGACCATTAACAATACGATCGCATTCGCAAAAGAGCTCGATGTCGAAACCATTCAGGTCTCGGTGGCACATGCCTATCCCGGTACTGAGCTTTACGATTATGCGGTCAGTAATGGATTCATGGTGAAGGATACAAAGATGGTGGACGAAGGCGGTCACCAACTTGCCCACATTCAGTATCCTGGTCTGCCCGCGGATGAAATTCTCGACTCGGTGCATCGTTTCTACGACGAATATTATTTCCGTCCCAAGGCCGTCTACCGCATTCTAAGGAAAGCGGCATTTCATAGTGGAGACCGCAAGCGCCTTTATAAAGAAGCCAAGTCCTTTTTAAAAACCCGCGCTATGCGCCACAAATGGGTTAAGGAAAAACGCGAGAAGGATTCGGCCGCCACTCCAGAACCAGTCAATGTTTAGGGCTTGAACGGATGTCCAGTGTTAGGCTACAGATGTGACCTTTCGCAAGTATCTGGTGCTGGCAGGTGTGGCTGTAAGCGCGGCAATTGGTGATTCGCTGCTCGCTCGCGGGATGAAGCAGATCGGTAGCGTTTCTCTGCAAAACCTGGCACATATTATTCTGGCAATTCTTAATCCCTGGGTCGCCCTGGGGATTTTATTTTTGCTCTGCTTTTTCGCTTCGTACATGACAGCGCTTTCCTGGGCTGATCTGACTTACGTTCTACCAGCCACCTCTCTCAGTTATGTGCTGTTAGCCCTGATTGCGAAATTCTTTTTGCATGAGCAAGTTTCGGTAACCCGCTGGGCTGGGATTGCCCTAATTTCAGCGGGGGTGGGATTTGTAACGAGAGGCCCGGAATTGACGCACGTTGAATGTAATGCGGAACCCCGCTCTGTTTCGGAAGGGGAGATGGTAGGTGCGGGGAAGCATTCGGGATTAAAACGATGATCCAAGCATACACATGGAGCGCAATCATTGTCGTCGTACTAGCTTCTTCTGCCGGGGATGTGCTGCTTTCGCACGCCATGAAGCAGATCGGAGACTTGGGCGCACTCTGGCAGCGAACTAACTTATTTCATGTGGCGGGACGGATTTTAAACACTCCGCAATTCCTGCTCGGCATTGCTTGCATGACGGTCGCGTTTTATAGCCTCATGTTTGCCCTTTCCTGGGCCGACGTCAGTTTGGTTGGTCCGGCCGCAGCGGCCTTAACGTTCATAGCAAACGCAGTAGCAGCGAAGATTTTCCTACACGAAAAAGTGGATAAACGAAGATGGATCGCGGCGCTGCTAGTGGCGGCTGGAGTAGTGTTGCTGGCTGGTTAGAAAACATGGGTTCTCTTCACAACTTCGAAAAGCTTATGAAGACTAAATAGCTTCGATATCCTCTACATTCTGATCAGGATTCAGTTCTCGTAGCGCTACGATTACACATACGAAAATGACATTTGTCACGAAAGCACCATGATGATCTCTACTGGTGCAGAGATTTCTTATCCTTGATGATTGCTTCGTCAGCTCTATTAAGTAGCGACAAATCGAGGTGAGGAATGATCGCAACTTTGCAACAGCCGCAATCGCGAGTACAACAAGGTGGAATTTGCGCTGAAGGTGTCACAGTTGCCCAGCTACAAGGAATTAGTAAAAACTATGGTCCAGTCAAGGCGCTGTCGAATGTTGCCCTCTCGGTACGTTCGGGGGAGCTCCTCGCGCTGCTCGGACCGAACGGCGCGGGCAAGACGACGGCCGTTAGGCTCCTACTAGGATTAGCGAAACCCACCACAGGCACTGCGAGAGTGTTCGGAGGCGATCCGGTGAACGCCAACGTTCGCACGCGTACCGGAGCGATGTTGCAGGTCGCAAAGGTACCGGAGACCTTGCGAGTTCGCGAACATATTCGATTATTTTCGTCTTACTATCCCAAGCCACTAGAGTTATCTGACGTTCTTGCAGCGGCGGGACTGGAAGACATCAAGAACCGTCCCTTTGGAGAACTCTCCGGCGGCCAGAAACAGCGAGTCTTGTTCGCGCTGGCAATTTGTGGCGACCCTGACCTCGTGTTCCTCGACGAGCCTACGGTTGGTCTCGATGTTGAAGCTCGAAGACTTTTGTGGAATGAAATCCGCAAGCTCATTGCACGTGGCAAAACCGTTTTGCTTACGACTCACTATCTGCAAGAAGCCGATGCACTCGCGGACCGCGTAGTCGTTATCGATCATGGCTCAATCATCGCGGAGGGAACGCCTTCAGAAATCAAAGCGCGAACGGCGGGACGGCGCATTCGTTGCATCACGCAACTCTCCATGGACCTAATTCGAAGAATGCCCAGCGTGCTCGCAGTACGGCGGATCGCGAAGCTTTGGAAATTCAGGCGATCGAAGCCGAACCAGTTCTGCGCGAATTATTAATGAACGATTCGAGCATTTCCGGTATCGAAGTTACCAGCGCCGGACTCGAAGAAGCATTCCTCGCACTCACCAGAGAAAACAATAACGCATAGGAAATTTTTCCCACGGAGGAAAATGCAATGGCTACGGCTTTGCCACTATTAATATCTGCTGAAACTCCAAACCGTTCGTTTGCCCACACGGTCGCCATCTATTTATTGGAAGCCAAGTATGAGTTCCTAAAATATTTGCGGCTGCCCATTTATGCTATGTCGACCATTCTGTTTCCCGTGATGTTCTATGTCCTTTTCGGATTGCTGATGAATCGCAAGGGCGAATTAGGAAACATAGGCGTGAGCGCCTACTTAGTCGCAACTTACGGCACATTCGGGGTAATGGGAGCGTCTTTATTTTCAAACGGCGCCGGCGTTGCTATGGAACGAGGGTTGGGCTGGTTGCAGGTCAAACGCGCTAGTCCCATGCCGCCTTTTGCGTACTTTGCAGCCAAGTTTGTAGTGAGTATGATCTTCAGCGGAATTGTAGTATCACTCTTGCTTACACTCGGAATCCTTTTCGGAGGTGTGCATATTTCATTTGCCAATGCCGCCACATTGATATTGATTTTAATGGCCGGAGCAGTTCCCTTCTGTGCCTTGGGATTGGTGTTGGGATTTCTCGTAGGTCCTAATTCGGCGCCGGCGGTAGTGAATATGGTCTATCTTCCACTGTCTTTCGCGTCCGGTCTTTGGTTCCCGATCGAAGCGTTGCCTAAATTTCTGCAAAAGCTGGCCGGATTTCTACCTCCATACCATCTGGCCCAAATTGCATTGCGAATTGTAGGGATGAGCGACGGCAAAGCCAGTTCGGCTCATTGGCAATTTCTGTTCGGGTTCACTTTGGTGGCACTCGGTTTGGCCCGTGCAATCTTCCAAAAAGACGAAGGCAAAATGTATGGCTGAGGTTCTGCGCACAACCTATTGAAAATGGACGGTAAGCAATCAAAGTGGATGGGAGGAAGATCTAAATGCGAGTTGATATTTCTAAGTTCGCAACCTGGTCTCTAGTGCTGGCGGGAGTTTTACTACTAGCGATTACAAGGCGGCTCGATTGGCTGGTGGTCTTGATTCCCGCATCAGTGGTTTTAGGCTGCGCGATGATGTGGATGGGCGGAACGACTGAGAGAAGACAGGAACACACTGACTTCCGGCATGAAAAAGCGGTAGGCTGAGACTTGCATGAGATTGTTCCCTAAACACGAGGACCACGGCTGGTTTCCTTACATCAACATGATTTACTTTGGATTTTTTTTTCTTGATCCAATATTGAATCACGCGGGATGGAAGAAATGGCTGGCAACGGCGCTCGGAACCATAGTGTTCCTGATTATTTATTTCCTGTTCCACTGGCTCAAGGGTTTTTGGCAGCGACTGGATCTTGTGGGACTCGTGATCTTGGGACTAGTCTATGCACCGTTTCACACCGGCGCAACTTGCTTTTTCATTTTCGCAGCTGCTCTCGCCCCTTTCGCAGTGGAAACGCAAGCCGCGGCGTTTAGCATGTTGGGCGGTTTGGCCGTAATCGTCAGCCTGGAGTTCTGGATCCTCCATCTCGCGTGGGCCTATTGGTTTTGGGCTTGCCCGTTTGCGCTGGTCATCGGCACAGGAAATGTTTTTTTTGCAGCCAGGAATCGCGCCAATGACAAGCTAAGGATAGCTCAGGGAGAAGTTGAGCATTTAGCCAAAGTAGCCGAACGAGAACGGATCGCACGCGATCTCCACGATGTGCTGGGACACACGCTTTCGGTAATTATTTTGAAATCGGAGCTGGCCGGAAAACTTATCGACCGCGACCCGCAGCGGGCCAAAGCCGAAATGGCAGATGTCGAACAGACTTCACGGGCTGCATTGGCCGAGGTTCGAAGCACAATCCGCGGATATCGCGCTCACAGCCTGGATACGGAAATCAAGCAGGCGAAAGCGACGCTAGAAACAGCGGGAGTGTCGGTTAAGTCAGAGTCCACGCAAGTACAACTCACCCCCGCCCAAGAGAGTGTGGTCGCTCTGGTGGTGCGGGAAGCGGTTACCAATGTAGTGCGACATGCTCGTGCACGCACCTGTGGATTACGGATCGCAGCCTCGAATGGGGATTGTCTCCTGGAAATTCAGGATGATGGATGCGGCGGCTCTTCAGTCGAGGGCAACGGGCTACGCGGAATGCGTGAGCGCATTGAAGCTCTGGGTGGAACTCTTCAGCGGGAAACCATGGCAGGAACTCATTTGACGATCCGTTTCCCATTGTCACAGGCCGAAAGCCAACGGCAGAAAGTAAATGGAAATCATTGAGTCCTACTGTCAAAGATTCCCGCAAAACGATTCGAGTCATCATTGCTGAAGATCAAGGTATGGTGCTCGGAGCACTCGCCGCATTGCTCGAAATAGAAGGCGACATTTCTGTAATCGCAAAAGCACGCAATGGAAAAGAAGCGCTGCAATCTGTGATCGCACAAAAACCGGACGTCTTTATTACCGATATTGAAATGCCGGAGATGACGGGACTCGATGTCGCTACAGAACTAAAGCGGCGGAAGACTGGCACTCGCGTCATTATCCTAACCACGTTTGCGCGTGCTGGATATTTACGCCGAGCGTTGGAGGCGGGAGCTTCGGGGTATCTTTTAAAAGACATGCGCGCAGAAGAACTTGCCGATGCGGTGCGACGCGTTCAGCGAGGACTGCGGGTTATCGATCCGGAGTTGGCGACCGAAGCATGGGGCGAAGCCGATCCCTTGACGGATCGCGAACGGCAGGTTCTAAGACTGGCTGGTGAGGGCCAGAGTAGCGGGGATATCGCCATAGAACTTGGATTGTCGGAAGGAACGGTTCGAAACTATTTATCCGAAGCCATTAGCAAGCTCGGTGCTTCCAACCGGGTGGAAGCGTCGCGACTAGCACGGACCAAAGGTTGGTTGTAATCGTCTCCCAAGGAGGGGTCGAGAATTTGTTTCGCGCCACTTGGGATGGATGGGACTTTATCTCAATCGATTGGTTGATTCAGACGTATTCGCTGCAGTTCATTTTCGCGGTGCGCCAATGTTTGATTGAGTTCCGTCACCAGTTGCATCAACCGATGCGGATCTTTTTCTTTCATGATTGCTTCGCATAGCTGTCTCCATGATTCATCTTCCATGTCTCGCGTCCTCCTCTATTTCACAGATAGATGTAATGCATGTAAGTTGCCAGCATGCCAAATCAATAATTTACGAGGAGGGATTAAGCATTTCCCAAGGAAATAGCGTTAATCCTGCGCTCAATTCGCGAATTTTCTTCTTACAGAAAAATCTGTAAATTACTAGTCGATTATGTCTAGTTTTTGACGGAAGAAGTGGGTGTGTCAAAACCATATGTGCGCAGCAGTTCTCCAATTTCGGGAGTTTTAACAAAATTTAGAAACTGCTGGGCCACACCTTTGCTCTTTGAGATACGTAAAAGCACGCAAGCTTGTTGGATTGGAGGATAGTCACTCGCCGGAATTTCTGCGGATCGTCCTTTATCTTTCATATTTGGCGACAAAGCTAAAGAAAGAGCAACTATGCCGATATCCGCAGCATTAGAGACTACGAAAGACGCTGTTTGCGAGATGTTTTCGCCCAGCACAAACTTGGAAGATACTTTGTCGTAAATCTTTTCTGTTCGAAGTGCCGCTTCAGCGGCTTGTCCGTATGGTGCATGTTGTGGATTGGCAATGGCAATCTTTTTGACTGCTGGGTCCAAAAGAACATTTAATCCGGAACTAATGTCCAGTTTCGATTTGCTGGGAACCCATAGGACAATTTTTCCGCTCGCATATTGATAGTAGCTTCCAGGTTCGGCGAGTCCCGATTCCTCTAACTTTTTGGCATAGTCGAGGTTGGCAGAAAAAAACACATCGAAAGGTGCGCCGTTTTGAATCTGCTGGAAGAAGTTGCCGGATGATCCATAAATCACCTTGACAGTATTCCCGGTTTTCTTTTCGAAACGGTTACTAATATCCTGCATGGCAAATTGCAGGTCGGCTGCCGCGGCAACAGTGATATCTTCGGCAGCGCACAAAATGGAGAGTGAAAAGAGAATGCAAAAACCGGCACACGTTTTAAGATTTCGACTGACCATTTCTTTGATCCTTTTATGAGTTATGAGGTATGACTGGGTTGGATCTGAATTATGCGAGCTCAGATCCGTATAATCATGACTTCAGTTGCTTTGATCAAGGCTGCTGCGGTTTGTCCTGCTTTGAGCCCCATCTCGCGGGCCGACGCCGAGGTGATGATGGAGGTAATCTGCTGATCTCCAATGGAGATTTTCACCTCCGCCATTAAACCACTGATTCTCACGCTATCAATCCGCCCCACGAGTTGATTCCTTCCACTTACGCGGCGAATCACATTCTTGCGTTCGGAAGCCGTTTTACCGCGTGTGCGAAACAGAAGACGATCAATTTCGCTTTGCGCTATCCGGTGATGCCCGCCAGGGGTCTGAATGCTGCGGATCTTACGCGAGTAGATCCATTGCTTAATAGTAGGGAAACTAATGCCCAAGTGCACAGCCGCATCTCTCGGCTTTAGCAACTCTGCAGTTTTCTTATTAACTTGAGCGGAATTGGAGACGGTTCGCATTAGAACGGAAATCGTATAGACAATACGCGATTTTGATCATACGTATGGAAATGAGTCGCGGCAATCTGGATTCCACCCCCAATGGTTAATCCCAGCCTCTTGTATAAATGCAACCGGCCCACAACCAAACCGGGGGATAAGAAAACTTGCTGGTTTCCTGAATGGTCGCCGTTCGGAAAGAAAGTCGCGTTCACCTCAATTTCAGGCCATATTTTCTTAAGAATTCGATACTGGAAAGCTGTGTTCCAAGGGACCGGCGTTCCCAAGGCGTCGTATGAACCAGTGGGAATGCCAACACCGACCGTGCTCTGAAAATTGAAATTACCCCATCCCTTACCAAAGGCGAGCGTGGGAGTTATGACAGCATCGCTGGAACCATTTTTATATTCGCCAGTCGGAATGGTCATGCCCAAAAATGCAGTGACGATGTAATTGCCGCTCTCTTCATTGGCAGCAAGGATTCTGTACTTCAGGAGGAATGACACGTCTCCGAAACCATCGATGGCCTTGGCATAGTCATGCGAAATGTAAGGAGGCAACCCGATAATCACTTCTGTATGCTCCGATGGAATCAGCTCCAGCCCCTTACTAACGCCATAATTGGTCAGCTGGCCTTTGCTGGTATTTTCGGAGCCTATATCATAGCGAAACTCTTCCTCCAAACGAGGAGTGGTGGTAAACATCGGTGTAATCCAGTGCGGCTGTTCGGACTGGGTTTTGGATACGCGGTCAAACCAGTTAGTGAGGTAGCCTTCATCTGAGCTTGTATTTTGGGAGTATGCTGAGATCGCCATGTTGCAAATAACGATGAAAAAAAGAGGCAGGTAATAGACTTTCAATGTTCCCTCTCATAGCAGATTGACCTTCCATCCATCCATGCTATGCGGTTTTATTATGTTTATCAATACGATTTAATGTGTGTTGTATTTTTTTGGGGAATAATGGCCATCAGTAAAGCCGGGCTGTCTTAGGAGATTAACAATCGAAGCTAATGGCGAACCCACGTATAGATCAGTCCAAATGTCGCGCTAAATATGGCAATTGTAGTAGTCCAGCCAAGTGCATTTAGCCGCCGGCTGTTTACCCACCTTCCCATAATTTTGCGATTATTGGTCATCAACATAATGACGAGCATGAGAGGCGGCGTGGAGAACCCCTGCACGATTCCCGCCCAGACCAGCGCCTTCATAGGATTGATGCCGAAAAAATTCAAGCAAACCGCCAGGGCGGTAAACACAGTAATCGATATGTAAAATTTTTTCGCTTCAGCGGGCTTGGCGTGCAAACCGTGCTTCCAGCCAAAAGTTTGGCAAAGATCGTATGCAGCCCCAATAGTCATTACTGGTACGGCGAGAAATCCCACACCAATGACTCCAATTGCGAATAGAAGTCCGGCAGCTTTGCCGGCTAATGGTTGCAGCGCCAGCGCAGCTTCGGCGGCGCTATTTACGTCAGTTTTTCCGATCTTAAAAAGCGTGGCAGCAGTAGACAGAAGTATGAAATACATAATCACATTTGAGAACAACATACCCAATGTGATGTCGCGGGCAGCGTGGCTGAGTTCAGCTTCAGTGGTTCCCTTTCTGTCCGACAATCGTCTTCGACCCATGGAAATATCTTCTTCCACCTCTTGATTCGATTGCCATGTGTACAGATAAGCGGAGAGTGTCGTACCAATGACGGCCACGAGGATGGCAAAAAAATCACGATTGAAGTGAATGGTTGGAATAAGTGTGCCTCTGATAACGGACAGAAGATCGGGCTTAGCTAGAATTGCGGAACCGATATAGGCCAATAGTGCGAGGGCAAGCCAGCGGAAAATATCACGGATAAGCGTATAGGATCCCCACACTTGCAGGGCCAGGATAATCAGAGCGATGGGAATCACCAGCCATACAATGGGGATCGGTATTAGTAAATTAAGTGCGGCGGCCATGCCGCCGATATCCGCGGCAGCTTCGATCGTGTTGCCAAATATTACGCCCATTACTAAGGAATAAAGGATCCAGCGGGGATAATGTTGCCGAATTACAGCGAATAGCCCCTGCCCTGCCACTTGTCCCAACTTCGAACAGAGATACACGACGGCCACCATCATGGGAAAAGTGACAGGTGCTGCCCACAGGAAAGAAGGCCCAAGTGTTGCGCCCGCACTCGCGTAAGTTCCGATGGCCGAGGGATCATCGTCAGCGGCGCCCGTAATAAGACCTAAGCCTATGGTTCTGAATACTCCGTGCGGGACAGGCTTGGGCTCCTGGAACTTTAGACGGTGAGCCGCATCAGGATCGTGGGAGCGACGGTCAATTTCGGGCAATTGGGGAGCGGCAGCCATTTGTGATTCAGGAGATCACGTGGTTAGAGCAGCCTCATAGCAGTGAGGTTGCTTTAACGCAATGGAATGATGTCAGAGCGATTCATGAACAAATGTCTTGTATGGAATCGGACACTGCGATAAGAAAATTTACCAAAGTAAGAGCGCCAAAAGAATATTTGAGAACGATCGGAAAGTGGGAAGCGATTTTAAAATCGTTATCCCGACACAGTAGTCCGCGAGTTTGCACTTATAAATTGTTCGCGGGATTTGACACTTCTAAACCCGACTTTTTCCATTGCAACGTTCACTTCCCTATTACGCATGAAAGTATTCCAGATCATTTGTGAACGGGCATTCTCAGCCATTAGCATACTTATTCCCACATCGATTCCAATTACGTCCGTGCTCATCCATCCCGTAAGGGGGTTAAAGGCATCCACGAAGCCATACTCTTTCCATATTTGCTTGCCATAGTAGGCTCGCAGATTTCGTAATACCGAATAAGATTCATTGAACACAAACGGGAGTGAGCCGGCTGAAGCGGCTGGAACAATCGTACCGTCGATCGGTCCTTGCATGGGCGGACCGCCCCAAGCTACGTAACCAACGCTGGAATCGGACGCCGAAATACCCCAGACATCTCCTGAGTAACACGGAAATTTGTGGCTTAAATCCTGGCAAAAACGCCGATGTGCAAGAGATGCCGTTATTGAATTTTCGAAGTAATTGGCGTACTGATCCTGCTTTTCGCGAAAATCAAACCAGGCATGGGAAAACTGATGGATGAACAATGGGGCCGGTATCGAAATAAAACGATAGTTCTCATAGGTCATCCAGGGGCGTCGAATGCTGTTCCAACTCTGTGGCGGAATCGGATGAACCGGCGAACCGATAGCGAGAAGATACAGCATCATGGACTCGCAGTATGAATCCCAGCGCAAACGGCTAAAATTCAATTCCGGTGTCCACTCAAGAGCAAAGGTCTCGCCATTATTCAGTGCCCACGGCCATTCAACCCGGTGATAGATCAGTGAGGCGTCACGGCGAATCTCGCTGTCGTAGAAAAACTCGCGGCAAGTCAGAACTCCGCAGAGGAGAATCGACATATCAATGGGAGAAATCTCCGAGAAACTGGCGCGGCCCCCGTCTCTAATATCAACAAAATGGTAAAGAAACCCGTGCACGTTCGGCGCATCATGTGCCAGGAAACGTAGAGTCTTGCGTACGCGTTCGGTAATTTGTATTTGAGACCTATATTTTCGCTGATAGCCGATGCACAACGCCGTTAGGCCGAAGCCAACCGCAGCGATGCTGCCGGTAATCCGAGAATCGACTCCGTTCGCATTGGCACGGTCACGGATCAATCCGGTGTGCGGATCGGATTCATTCCAAAAGAATTCAAAGGCAGAACGCTCCATGTCTTCCAGCAACATGTAATCTTGCGAGGTATTTGGAGTATTCGCAGTGAACGACTGCGCGGCAAATGCTTGCCTGGCGAGAGGAAGAACGGCAGCTCCGGCGAGAGCTGTTTTCAGAAATTGACGTCTATTCCAAAACATCGAAGTGGCGGTTCAAAAACGTGAAACTGTAATTCCAGAGTACCTGAATCACGGATGCTTAATACACCAGAATTTTGTAAAGTTTTTGCTGCGATTCCCACGTTCAGAGCTGATTTCGATTCAAATTTAGCATCGTCATAGAGAGAAGTAGTCAGCGTAAGCTACTACCAGCGTCACCTTGGTAATCGGGTGAACGCCTTATAATTGGGAGATAATGTGATTGCGCGGAGCCGCACTCTTGAGCTGGCAGAATCCGAAGAAATCGTCGTAAGTTGATGTGACAACAAACCTTACTTCAATTTCCCGCATCTCTGTTGCACTCAGTCTACACAGGTAGATTACAAAGCTTGACAGTGAGGAAGGTAAGAACTCCCGCAATTTTAGGATAGCAATGGCGAAGCCGGACGGATTCTGGAGCAGTTGGCAGGAGCGCCTGACCGCTCTTCGCAACGTTCCGCCTGTCCTAAAGATCGTTTGGGAGTCGGGACCGGGTGTGGTGTTGTTTGGGTTGATCGCCCGCGTCTTCGCTTCCCTGCTTCCACTAGCTTTGTTGTGGATTCCCAAACTTATTATCGATGGAATTGTGCACGCCCGATCCTTCCATCAACCGGTAGGACCAAGGTTTTGGTGGTTGGTGGCAGCTGAATTTGGGGTGGCATTGCTTACCAGTGTTTTAGCGAGAACGATTGACTACTCCGATTCTCTGCTCGCGGACAAATACACACGCCATGTGAGCATTCAGGTGATGAAGCACTCGGCGGAACTGGATTTACTGGCTTACGAAGATCCGGTTTTTTACGACCGCCTCGAACGCGCCCGCGTACAGGCCACTGATCGTCTGGGAATGATTCAGCAGATTGGCCGGCTGGTGCAGTTGGTCATTACAACTATCACTTTATCTGTCACTATCATCGTTTACTCGCCTTGGCTCATGTTGCTACTGATTGCGGGTGTGCTGCCTGCATTCTTAGGAGAAAGCCACTTTGCGTTTCTCGGATATGCCAAGAACTTTCGCCAAACTCCAGTACGGCGCCAACTCGATTATTTGCGGTTAGTGGGGGGCAGCAAAGAGGCTGCGAAGGAACTCAAGCTTTTCGGGTTGAGCGCGTTTCTTACAAATCGCTTTACACAGCTTTCCGATCAGATTTACGACCAAAATGTTGGTTTGTCGAGGCGAAAATTAATTGCTGGCGCTTTTCTTTCCATAATAGCCACAATGGGCTACTACTCGGCCTATGTGATTGTTATCTGGAGAACATTGACGGGTGTCTTCAGTATTGGACTGTGGTATCTCCTATCGGCTGCGATTTTGCAAGCAAGCAATAACATTCAACAAATCTTCTCCACCCTGTCTGGCATTGCCGATCAGGCTTTGTTCCTCACTGACCTGCTGGCGTTTTTCGAGATGCAGCCTACTATCCGTTCGAAACCCAACGCGCTGCCGGCGCCGAGGCCAATTACGAGAGGATTCGAATTTCGAGACGTTTCTTTTCATTACCCCGGTAGTTCCCGATCGATTCTGAAGAATTTGAATTTCCATCTTCATCCCGGTGAGCGTGTCGCTTTAATTGGAGAAAATGGTCAAGGAAAGACCACGATCGTGAAACTGATTACCCGCCTCTACGATCCCACCGAAGGACAGGTTCTTCTTGATGGAGTGGATCTCCGAGAGTACAGCCTCGAAGATCTTTACCGGGAGATTGGGGTCATTTTTCAGGATTTTATGCGTTATGAAATGACCGCGCGGGAGAACATTGCCGTCGGCCGTATCGATGAACTCAGCAATTTGAAGCTTGTACAAAGCGCCGCAGGTAAGAGCCTTGCTGATCAAGTCATCGCCAAACTCGAGGGAGGCTACGAACAAATGTTAGGCCGAAGATTCGAGGAGGGCGTCGATCTTTCTGGTGGAGAATGGCAGAAAGTCGCGCTCGCCCGCGCTTATCTTCGAAATGCTCAACTTCTAATTCTTGATGAGCCAACTGCCGCTCTGGATGCCCGCAGTGAATTCGAAGTTTTTCAGCGTTTTGCGGAGCTCACGCAAGGAAAGATGGCGCTTTTTATCTCGCATCGATTCTCGACTGTGCGCATGGCAGACCGCATCGTCGTACTCGAAAACGGAAGTATTGCGGAAGAAGGAAACCACGATGAACTAGCTCGTCTTGGTGGGCGATACGCCGAGATGTTCGAGATGCAGGCTGCCAGCTATCGATAGACGTCTATGATGCCGCATATCCATTCAGAAATGACGAACGAGCAAGTGGAACAATTGCAGAATGCTCCCACGCAGCCGATACGGGGACAAGAGTCTATTTTGCTTTCCCATGCGAATGAGCTGGCGCGTAGCCTCGTGTGGCTGCCTAATACTCCGACTTCTGATGCGGCCTCTGCGCGTTATTCTTCGCTGATTAAGGCATTGGGCCCGGTACTAAACGCGCTACGCACGCCATTACCGAAGACCGCCTTCTCCGAAGATTTCCGCTGGCTACATGACAACGTTCGATTGATTGAAACAGAATTAGGTGGATTAAGCGAAACGTTGGAGCCGCTCGCATGCATTCCTCATGTGCGAAACCGCCAGGGAGCAACGCTTCCACGCCCATTCGCGGTTGCTGAAGGCTTTCTGATCGCGACGCATTATGAATTTAATGAAGCGTCTTTCGCTATGTACATGGAAGGCTTCCAAGAAAAAACAGTTCTCAACGTCAAAGAACTTTGGGCGTTGGTGCCTGCACTCAAGATTGTGTTGCTTGAGCAGATCGCAATCCGCGGAGCCCAGCTAGTTGCCGATAAAGAAGCATCGAGCGGAGTAGATATCTGCATTCGCAGTCTTCGCGAAGTAACTCAGAACGCATGGAAAGAATCGATAGAGCCGCTCATCTTTTTTGATCGAGTTCTCCGGCAAGATCCGGCTGGCGCATACGCCAAAATGGATTTCGAGACTCGCGAGCTTTATCGCAAAAAGATCGTGAGCATCGCGGCACATTCGGATTTTACCGAAATGGAGGTCGCGCAAGCCACCCTTCAACTGGCGCAGGTTGCCGCTAACCAAACGGATGCCAGCCCCCGTATGAAGAACCGGGTTTCCCACGTGGGGTACTACCTGTTAGCGGAAGGCACTACTCTTCTTTATCGCCGCACAGGTTTCAAAATGCCTATTGGGCAACGAATCCAGACTTTGTTGCGCATGTATCCGGATGAATTTTACGTGCCTGGAATTGCGGTCCTAACTTTCGCAATCATGTCGGTGATCGTGTTGCTGCTTACTAGTCCAAACGATTCGCTGGAAATGATTTTATTGTCCATGTTCGCTCTGTTTCTGCCTGCGTCGCAGAGCGCAGTGCAAGTCATGAACTATTTGACGACCTCGCTTCTGCGGGCTCAGATCCTGCCCAAACTCGATTTTTCGGAATCAGTTCCCGATGACTGCGTAACATTAGTGGCAATTCCCACCCTACTGCTGAATGAAAAACAAGTTCGACGCCTGGTAGATGATCTGGAAGTTCGTTTTCTTGGAAATCATGATCGCAATTTGCACTTCGCACTCGTTAGCGATTTGCCGGATTCACGTGAGCCATCCTCGGAAGAAGATCCGTTAATCGATCTCTGTTCGAAGTTGATTGCCGAACTGAACACCAAATATGCCCGCCGCAATATGGGATCCTTCTTCCTGTTTCATCGCCATCGGGTTTTTAATCCACGCGAAGGTGTGTGGATGGGATGGGAGCGCAAGCGTGGCAAGCTTCTCGACCTGAACAAGCTTTTACGGAATCAATACGATAGTTTCCCGGTTAAAATTGGCGACCTTTCGCTTCTTCCAAATGTTCGCTTTGTTTTGACTCTTGACTCTGACACGGAGTTGCCGCGGGGTTCGGCGCAGCGGATGATCGGAACGCTGGCCCATCCGCTGAATACAGCGATTCTCGATCCAGACAAAAACATCGTGGTCGCTGGCTACGGAATTCTGCAGCCCCGGGTCGGCATTAGCGTTCAGAGCGCTGCCCGCTCCCGGCTGGCAAATATCTATTCGGGACAGACCGGCTTCGACATTTACACGCGTGCGGTCTCGGACGTTTATCAGGACCTGTTTGGCGAAGGTAGCTTTGCGGGGAAAGGAATTTATGAGGTCGATACACTTCATCAGGTTCTAGATCGCCGTTTTCCTCGCAATGCTCTATTGAGTCACGATCTTATTGAAGGCGCATATGCACGCGCGGGTTTGGCCAGCGACATTGAGGTGATTGAAGATTACCCATCCCATTACAGTGCATACAATCGACGGAGACATCGCTGGCTACGGGGGGATTGGCAGATTACGAATTGGCTGTTACCGCAAGTTCCGGATGAGTCAGGCAACCGGGTGCGTAATCCGATTTCCACCATTTCTCAGTGGAAGATATTTGATAACCTGCGTCGCAGCTTGGTCGAGCCCGCAACATTTTTATTACTGATCCTTGGTTGGTTTGTATTGCCAGGAAGACCCGCTTATTGGACGCTGGCGACCATTATTATTTTGTTTGTCCCGGCTTGGTGCCGGTTCCTCTTTGAATTGGTTCACGCTGCCGTCGAGAAGAAGAGAGAGATTGCGCGTGATGCACTTGACTCACTTTTTACCTCCAATGTGACTGTTCTGCTTACTCTGATCTTCCTCGCGCATCAAATGCTGATTTCTATGGACGCGGTAGTACGAGCTTTGGCGCGAAGAATGGTAACGCGTCAGCGGTTATTGGAGTGGGAAACCGCAGCCGAAGCCGAGTTGGGAACGCAGAAACGCACTGCGGTGGATATTTATCTGGACTGGATGCCGGCGCTTGCGCTGGCATTGGGAGTCTTAGTGTATTTCGCGCACCGCCGGGCATTCTGGGCAGCAGCTCCGATTCTTGTGCTTTGGGCGGGAAGTAAAGGTGTGGCTCGCTGGTTGAATCGACCTCCAAGCACGGAGCACAAACAGCCATCGGAAAAAGATATTCAATTTCTTCGCGGTGCAGCGCTCCTAACCTGGAGATATTTTGCCGAATTCAGTAACCAGGAGCATAACTGGCTCATCCCGGATAACGTACAAGAGCAGCCGTTCGCGGTTGCGCCGAGGGTTTCCCCGACGAATCTCGGACTCCTTCTGAATGCCCGGCAAGCCGCTTGCGAATTTGGGTATCTGACAGTTCCGGAGTTTACCGGCCTGACATTACGAACTCTGGAGACTTTATCTAAACTCGAGCATTACTGTGGCCATCTACTCAATTGGTACAACACACAGACGCTTGAACCACTCAGGCCAGCGTTCGTTTCTTCAGTCGACAATGGGAATTTCCTGGCTTCCTTGTGGACTCTGCGTGAAGGGTGCATTGAGCGTCTTACGCGTCCAGTTGTGGAAGCTAGCTCGGCCAATGGATTATTAGATCACGCGCGCCTTTTAACAGAATTAAAAGGTTTATCGAAAAAAAGATACGAGGAGATCGAAGAAAAACTCATCGCTCCGAATGGGCTCTCCAATTTATTAGAGCTCCCTGAAAATGCACTTCAAGATGAGATCGCAAAATCAGCAAAACACCCCAGAGAGGTCGGTTGGTTCGTCCTACAGGCCCAGGCTCGAATTAAGAATATTCAGCAAAGCGTTCGGCAATATTCTCCATGGCTTCTGCCAGAGTTTTCTTCTCTGCGGGATGACGCTGCACTCAATCTTAATTCCGAGCCGATGGGTTTGAACTGGAATGCTGTTGCAATCGAAAAAATTCCTGACTTCATCGATTTATTGAATGCGCGTCTCGCAAAAGCCAGGCTACAACCCGGCATTTCCGATGAGCGTAAATCTTTGTATCAACATCTGCAAAGGCTGATCCCTGAAACTCGGAATAACGCATTGCGGCTGATTGAGGAGTTGCAGAGCATTATTTCTACTATTAGCGATTTGTCGGACGAGATGGGTTTCGGATTTTTGCTCAATCCAAAACGAAAATTATTGTCAGTTGGCTACGATGTTGAGAAAAGCGAACTAAACGCCGCTTGCTACGATCTGCTCGCTTCGGAGGCACGCATCGCGTCGTTTGTGGCGATTGCCAAGGACGATATCCGGCAAGAGAGCTGGTTTCAGTTCGGTCGCGTACATACCTCGTTCGAGGGACGTCCGCTCCTGTTTTCATGGACCGGAACGATGTTTGAATACCTGATGCCCTCGATCTGGATGCGCTCCTATCCGGACACGCTCCTGGAACGTTCCCGCGCAACCGCAGTTCAGGCGCAGCAGGCGTATACGGCACAAAAACGTATACCCTGGGGCATCTCCGAGTCGGCATCGTTTAAGCGGGACGATGCGGGTAATTATCAGTATCATGCATTTGGTGTGCCTGCTCTTGCGATTCATAAAGCAGAATTTAACGCGCTGGTTATTTCTCCGTATTCCACATTTCTAGCCTTACACGAAGACCCAACTGCGGCGCTTGAGAATCTGCATCGCATGGCCCACGAGGGCTGGATTGCCTCGTATGGCTTCTACGAATCTGCGGACTTCACGCCCGATGAAGACCGACCACGCCGCAATCATTACGAACTGGTGCGCTGCTGGATGGCACACCATCAAGGGATGAGCTTGCTGTCAATCGCTAATTTTATTTTCGATGGCGTGGTGCAACGCTGGTTCCACAACGACCCTCAAGTACAAGCGACTGAGCTTTTGTTGCATGAAAAACCTCTGTCTCACGTACGTATCGTTGGAACCGGTTACGGCAATGCTGCCGCGTGATCTTATCCTAGGAATTTCACTTAACGGTGATATTGGCGCTGCTTTTCCAGGTTCCACCGCCGTTATCCCAGGCCTGTACTACGATATTGTGCTGGCCTGAATTTATAGATAAGGCCTTGTTCACAGCAATGCCATTGGTTTGATAAACCAAGGCATTGTCCACATAAACCTGCATGGTACTAACGGGAGCGTCAGACTGGACCGAGGCCTGGATTGTAACCGGCGAAGTTAAAATTGCGTTCGCAACCGGAGAAGCGATGGTAACGATCACGGGTGTGACATTAATCGTAATTCCATTTTTATAAATGCCGCCAGCGCTGTCCCAAGCCTGCACTGCGAACTGGTGCTGTCCGGGTGCAACCGCAAGCGGGGTCGCCAACCCGCTGCCGCTGAATTCGTATTGCAAATTGTCGTCTATGTACACTTGCATCGCATAAATGGGATTCGCGTCCTGAGTTGTTGCCGTAACTTCAAGCGGAGAATAGAAGGCAGAATTCGCCATCGGAGACGCAATATTGATAGTTGGCACGGGTGCGACCATAACGTTGAATCCACTCTTTGTAATGCCCCCGGAATTATCCCAACCCTGCACCACTACATGATGCTGTCCGGCACGCATGGGAACTCTTGCATTTATCCAGTTGCCATTTTCCTGATATTGCAGGGCATCGTCGACATAGACCTGCATAGCATAGACCCGGCTATTTCCTTTTCCCTTCGCTGAAACGAGGACAGAAGAAGGGACAGTGGCATTGGGAGCTGGCGATGAGAGATTAACCGCTTCCTTCTGAACCGATATGGCAACTGTGCTCTTGTGAATTCCCCCAGCTGAATCCCATGACTGCAATACAATCTTGTGTGCACCCTGGCTCAATGAAACCGATGTATTCACGCTGGCGCCGCTGGTTTGATACCGCAACTTGTCGTCCACATACATCTGCATCACCTGCACCGGGCTGTCATTCACAGCAGCAGCTTGCACCTGGACTGGAGAAGCGACCACCGCATTTGCGAACGGTGTGCTCACCTGCACGCTGTTAAAAAAATCGAGCATGGGGGCTGCGACCGCTCCTTCTCCGGGGCAGGTTATAAATCCCATGGCATCGCACACTGTACGCAGCAGGTTCGCATGATCGTAGCGCAGGCTCGATTGGTAACCTGGTTTTATCTGTGGACCAATCAGGAGTGTGGCAAGCCGGCCGCCGCACCCCGCCGCCAGTCTTGCCGAACAGCGGTTGTCATTTGATAAGTCCCCTTCATCCCAGACAATGAATAACAGTCCAGCGCCTCCGGGTTGGAACTCGGGACGAGCCAAGATTATGGGCAGGTTCGTGGCAAGCCACTGGTCGGCTTCTGGAAGCGTGCCATCATGGGCGTCCTCATTTAGGTTTGGACTGATGTAAGAGTAGTTCGGGGTCGCATTATTTGCGATGTCGGTGGCCAATTGGGTAAACGGTACAGAATTCAGCTGTTGGGCGGGAGCACAGGAGTCAGTAAAGTCGATTAAAGGATTGTGCCGTCGAACATAATTCAAATTGCTTAATCCTTGAAAGCCCGGATAAGGCAGATCTACCTGGTAGGATTTCCACGTCAAGCCAACTGCCAGCAACTCGCGTACAACATTGTCCACATTAAAACAGCCGTTGGCGTTGTCGTCAGTTGTCACGGATTGACCGGCCACAAGCCACATGAGAGCGGCAAGCGAGTTGTGACGGTTGGAATAATACTGTGTTGCCAACCCGTATTTCGCCGCGAGCGAGTTGTAATAGGGCATGCTTGGATTTCCTATTACCTCTTCAAAACTATGGTTTTCCTCTGTGATGATCCAGACATGATTCGAGGGTGGCACGCGCGCGCAGGCCATTTTGATAAAGATAAAGATAAAAACGAACAGCAATAAGCGAGATTTCATAATTTTGTGCTCTCCAACCTGCAACTGGCGGCCCATCAGGCACCAGATTGAGCGAAGATCGACCTTCGTGTTCTGAAAACACGCTGACTTCGGAACACACGAGTGTCAGTCGGTCCGCGCTGACCGGTTGCAAGTTATGTTTTGGTTGACTTTCTTATTTGAGACGGAAGTGAGCTCAACATACTAGGGCGGATGTCACATCACAATCGAAAACACGTTAGCAAAATTACTTGGGTGATGCCTTGTCATGAATAATGACTCGCACGATTGGTCGTAGCGCGGCGTTCTATATGCCAGTTCGGCTCCCAAACAGGAAACTGGTGAATTGATTTGGCAAAAAATAAATTCATCCCAGGTTCATGCGGTTGCAATGCAAATGAAACAATCGAGCCTTTCCTAAACCCATCGCAGGTTGGCCTGACTCTTGAATTGCTGCTATGTTCGTTCTGTTACATGAACTAACAATCCCGGAGAACTTTTATGGCTATTTTTGGACTTATTGAATACAAAGATGCAACCCCTGAAGTGAAGGCGGTCTATGACGACATTATGGCCACGCGCAAAACTGATTGGATCAACAATTTCTGGAAGGCCATCGCCCACGATCCTGTAGCTCTAAAACGTACATGGGAGGACATTAAGCAGATCATGGCTCCTGGCGCAATCGATCCGCTCACTAAAGAATTAATCTACGTAGCGGTAAGCGTCAGCAATCAATGCGGATATTGCATCGCCTCTCACACTGCGTCTGCCAAGAAGAAGGGGATGAGCGATGAAATGTTTAAGGAACTGATGTCGGTCGTTGGAATGGCCAATGAAACCAACCGGCTAGTTGCGGGATATCAAGTTGAAATTGACGAGCAATTCAAGGTCTAAGGAGTCGAGATGCCGCACGAATTTACAACCTCATACGTGAAGGATTCAATCGAAATTTTTCGCTACTACAAGAAATTGGCGGACCGCGCTATGGCGCAGGTCAGTGATGATCAATTGTTTCAAGCGCTCGATGATGAGACGAATTCGATTGCGATCACAGCCAAACACATGGCAGGTAACATGCGTTCGCGATGGGTGGATTTTCTTAACAGTGACGGAGAGAAGCCAGATCGTAATCGCGACTCGGAATTCGAAGATCCACCGCAGACCCGCAAGGCCTTGATGGAGCTTTGGGAACAAGGTTGGCAGCACGTATTTGCGGCGCTGGAGCCGTTATCAGACTCTGATTTGACTCGCACTGTGACGATCCGCGGCGAACCCCATTCGGTAATGCAGGCCATCAACCGGCAGATCGCTCATTATTCCTATCACTGCGGCCAGATTGTTTTTCTCGCCAAGCACCTCGCACACACGAGTTGGAATCCGCTCACTGTTCCGCGAGGCAAATCGGAAGAATTCACGAAGCGAGTAAAGGCAGGCGAAACGAGTCAGCGTTAGGGCAAATGGATATTATGCAATGGACAAGTATCCATCTTGCACCCGAATGCAGGCCGCGTAAAAGAATGATGAGCCCGTTTGGGGCCACCTGTGAAGCGGCCAACTTTTCAGGTGGATTAGCGTTGGCGAGGGAGTCCCTTTGCCGAGGCCTCGGATCCAGGTGGTTCACGGAACGGTTCCACAGAAATACGCTCGTAAGACACTTCCAGCACGGTCAGGTATTCTGTGCCGCCTGGCAATTGAAGGACTACGCTGTCACCCGCTGCCGACTTGATCAACGCGCGCCCCAGAGGTGACACCCAACTGATGTGGTTGCGGTTGAGATCGATTTCGTCGGTGCCCACGATGCTCACCACTCGCGATACTCCCGCGGCATTGGCATAGCGCACGGTCGCTCCGAAGAATGCCCTCGTCTTTTCCTTTGAACTGGCCTGCCCCGCTCTTTTTTGTGCAGTTCTGGGAGCTTCCGGGTCCACCACTTCCGCGGCTTCGATTCGCTTCGTGAGAAAGCGAATGCGGCCATCGATTTGCCGCAGCCGCCGCTTGCCATACTGATAGTCGGCGTTTTCACTGCGATCGCCGTTGCTGGCAGCCCACGCCACCACCTCGACCACGGCCGGGCGTTCCCTGGTGAGCAGAAACTGGTGCTCATCTTTGAGGCGCTCTAACCCGCTCGGCGTGATGTAGTTCTTGACTGGCGTCGCGGGCGCGTCCGGTTTTGGTTTTCTCGTAAAGCCGTTTCGCATCTCGTATAGCTCTCCTGGGCGTATCCAGAGGATCGCCCGATGAGTGCGGATAAACGCTGCGTCGCTGACTGATTTTTTCACGTTTTCCGGTCCCTTAGCGATCCTAGTCCATCATTCTCGACAAGTGTCGGCGAAGGCATGCTTGGGAGATCGGTACTGAAACAGGCTTGTCCGCGACCTTTCTTGGAGTGGGGCTGATGAGATAACCGTGTCGGCTCCTTTCCTCCGAGCCTGGGTCGCTTTGAGCGCCTCCAAGTCTACTCGCTCGTTAGGAGCCGACACGGTTATCTCATCAGCCGCCTCGGACTTAGTCACTTCAGCCTAGGCGCTATGGTCTTCATGGGGTCACTCGTTTAAATCGCCTCCAACACGCGGGAATGGGCGTCCAGAAGGGTAAATTTTGTAAAGCCATGATCGTCTTGGATACTCCAGAAACCATGTATGGCGAATGGTGGGCGAAAGGTGATAAATTTTGGGTGATTGCGGTTGGTTAAACATGGTGCCGGAATCTTTTGCTAAAGTGAAGATTCCGCCGTGCCGCCGATCTATCACATAACGCATATCAATAACCTTGTGGGAATCATCCAGCAAGGCGGGTTGCACTGTGACCGCACCGCCCAAACCGTGAAGGCGATGAATATTGGCCATACGCACATAAAGGCTAGACGGCTCAACAGAGTTGTTCCTGTGGGCCCAAGGGGAACCGTAGGTGATTATGTGCCGTTCTATTTCGCCCCCAAGTCCCCGATGCTGTTTGCAATATCCCGTGGAAACATCGCAGGGTATACTGCGGGGCAACAACCAGTCATTTATCTTTGTTCGTCAACTGAAGCGGTGCACGCGGCTGGACTACGGTGGGTTTTTACCGAAGGACATGCGGACATGGAATACACAGACTTCTTTGATGACTTTAAAGACTTGGACAAAATAGACTGGAATCTGATGAAGGCGAAATATTGGAATGCCATCCCTGAGGACCCGGACCGGTCGCGCCGCCGGCAAGCAGAATTCCTAGTCAGAGATTTTTTCCCTTGGCAACTTGTTCATCAAATAGCGGTATGCGGTAACGCCACAGCGGCAGCCGTCGCGCAAACTTTGGCGGGCAATCGTCCGCCAGTCGTTATTCAACAGAGCTGGTACTACTAAATGATATTTCGCGGAGACGGGGACCTACTCAAAACGCCTGCAGATGCCCTCGTTAATACGGTGAACACAGTTGGCGTGATGGGCAAGGGGATAGCTTTGCAATTCAAGCTAGCCTTCCCGGACAATTACGCCGCGTATGAAGCGGCTTGCAAACGCGGAGACGTGCAGATTGGCAAAATGTTCGTGTTCCGCCGCGAGAAAAACCCGCGATTAATCATCAATTTTCCGACCAAGAAACATTGGAAGGGCAAATCAAAGGTGGAAGACATAGAGTCCGGTCTGAAGGCGCTCATTCAAGTAGTCAAGAAAGAACACATTAAATCAATTGCGGTGCCGCCGCTAGGGTGTGGCAACGGCGGACTGGATTGGGAACAAGTGCGGCCACTCATAGAAGAAGCGTTTCTTGAGTTGCCAGAGGTCCAGGTTCAATTGTTTTACCCGGACGGTGCACCAAAAGCGGAGGACATGAAGATTGCTACAAAGCCTCCGCGCATGACGCCTGGACGGGCAGTGATCGTAGAAGTCCTGAGCCGCTATGTATTGCCGGGGTACCGATTGACTCTTTTGGAGATCCAGAAACTAGCGTATTTCCTCCAAGAAGCCGGGCAACTGCTAGACCTGAACTTCCAAAAACAGAAGTATGGTCCTTACGCTGAAAACCTTCATCATGTCTTGCAGAGGATTGAGGGTCACTACGTGCGCGGTTATGGTGACAGAAGCCGGGACGTTTCCCTGGAGTTGTTTCCAGAAGCCGTCAAAGAGGCTGAAGTCTTCCTTGCGAATCAGAAAGAAACTCAAGACCGGCTTGCTCGCGTTACAGCCTTGATTGAGGGCTATGAAACACCCTACGGATTGGAATTGCTGTCCACTGTGCATTGGGTGGTTATGCATGACGGTGTAGCTGAAGGCCGCGAAAAGCCGGACAATGTGACAGCCGCCGTCCACTCTTGGAATGACCACAAGCGTAGGACCTTCACAAAGCCGCGCATTGAATCTGCATGGCGGCGGCTGAAGACCGAAGAGTGGTTCCGATAAGCCGTCCCGAATTTTTGTGCTAATTTGTGTTAGGAACCTGGACATGGCGGGGTGACCCTGCTTTTGATCTCGTTGGCAGCGCTAACACAAATGGGTGCCCCATACTTCGCGCACTTTGCGAAGGGTTGGAGTCCGAAATGCTGACATAAAGACTTCACAGAACCTTACGCTGGACCATCGTTACCCGACTAATCGGGAGTTGGCTCGCGTTGCACCACAACCAAAAACACTACACCGACAACGGTAAACATTCGGAATGCCTCTTGCTGCCCATTCCATATTTGCGACTGCCACATCAGAAACCATTCACCCCCGACATCGAGGAATGCAACCAACCACATCAGCAGGCTCGTCGTCAGCGCAATGATGGCTACGTCCAGCGCAGCGGCGAATTGCACCCTGTCCGCACCGTACGATTTCAGCAACCGAACACCGGCCCACCAGCACAGAAGCATAGTGACTGATTCCCAGGCGATGATGCCGATGTAGAAGACCGTATGTACTGGCGGCGAATTGACGGCGCGCCACATGAGGTGGTTCCCTGGAAAGATTGAGTCCATCATCAAAACGTGGCGGACAAACTCGTGGTTGGAGCCGTAATCCGTGATGTTGTTTAAGACCAGAATCGTGTAGAAAAGTGCGATTGCAAAAACGAGAACCGCTTTGGAAACGCGAAGCGCCATTACATGCCGCATAGGTTGTTGCACGCGGGAATTATATCTCTCGGGGACTTACCGCGAATTTTCTTGGAGGGCGCACAAGTTCTGATTAAGGGGCAAACCTTCAATAATCGAACGTGCCAGCATTGGCCGGCAATTTTGTGGCCGGGCTACACTGGAAGAGGTATAGGAGATCAAAATGCGCAAGCTCAAAATCATCGAGCATATCTCGCTCGATGGCGTCGTCCAGATGACCAGCAGTCTGGAGGACGATTTCCCATACGGCGACTGGACCGCGCCGTATCGCTCCCCTGCCGGGTTACAAGTAGTAAACGAGATGTACGGCAAGACTTGCGACCTGATGGTTGGCCGCCGAACCTACGACTTGCTGGCGAGTTTCTGGCCGAAGGCGCCGAAAAGTTGGATGGCGGATAGCCTCAATGCGGCGACGAAGTACGTCGTGACTCACCGACCGGAGAGTTTGACATGGGGTCCATTCGAGGCCATTGGATCGGACCTCGGATCGGACCTCGTAGATAGCGTTCGCCGCATTAAGGCCAAGAACGGCCCCGACCTGATGGTCCCGGGCAGTTCGACGCTGACTTCCGTATTGCTCGATCACGGATTGGCGGACGAGTTGATTCTGCTGGTCAATCCTATTGTCCTGGGCAAAGGCAAACGCTTTTTCGAGGGCGGGTCACTGCCACGCGGATTTGCGCTGGGCAGCACCATGGCTTTGCCGGCAGGCATACTCGTCAACGTCTACAAGCTTATTCCCACACTGGCCGAGGAGGCCGTGTCCCGCGCCAAGCTGGAACGTGAATTCGAGATTGCCCGCGAGGTGCAGGAGCGCCTGTTCCCGCAGACGTTCCCCAACGTTGCAGGCGTAGAGATCGCCGCGCATTGCAGACCCGCCCAGGCAGTCGGCGGCGACTACTATGACCTCATCGACATCCGTGGTGGCTCGCTGGCAAAACCAGGGCATGGGCCCGGCGAAAACATCCCTTCCGCCAGCGGAGCAACGGCGCAGAGGTGCGACCGCCTGGGTATCGCGATTGGTGACATCAGTGGCAAGGGCATGTCCGCCGCCCTGTTGATGGCAAGTCTTCACGCCAGCCTGCGCAGTCAAGTGCTGAGTGGTGCCGGCGATCTGGGGACCACGAATCTCGGGACCAAGATGGCGAATGTCAATCGCCTTCTCTACGACGCGTCCGACTCGAACCGCTATGCCACGTTCTTCTATGCCGAACTGGACTGCGCCTCGCGCACGTTACACTTCGTCAACGGCGGACACAATCCTCCTGCGGTGCTGCGCAAAGAAGACGGCGCTTGGCGGGTGTTTCGACTGGGAGACGGCGGCCCCGTCATTGGGCTGTTTGCCACCGCGGTCTACAAGGAGCAGATGCTTCACCTGCTCCCCGGCGATATTTTCCTGGCCTTTACTGACGGCATCAGCGAAGCCATGAACGCCTCGGGAGACGAGTGGGGCGAAGACCGAATGATCGCCGAGGCGCAGGCGCATGCGGACCTGAACGCCGAGGAGTTGCTGCAACGCTTGTTTCATGCGGCCGACTCCTTTGCCGCCGGCGCGCCGCAGCACGATGACATGACACTCGTCGTGCTCCGACTCTGAAGTTGAATCCACCCATCGATCTGCCGCAGCCGCCGCTTGCCGTACTGATAGTCGGCGTTTTCACTGCGATCGCCGTTGCCGGCAGCCCACGCCACCACCTCCGTCACCGCCGGGCGTTTCCCTAGTGAGCAGAAAGCGATGCTCATCTTTGAGGCGCTGCAACCCGCTCGGCGTGATGTAGTTCTTGACCGGCGTTGCAGGCTCGTCCGGTTTTGGTTTTCTCGTAAACCCTTTTCGCATCTCGTAGTCTTCCAGGGAGTATCCAGACTAACGGGCAAACCTTTAATAATCCAATAGGTAATGCGGACACGTAATGCGGGGACAGACGGAACTGTCCCATATTGTTTTCCAACCAGTGCGATAATTGGGGACAGTTCCGTCTGTCCCCGCATTTCTCTTCTTGGGACAAGATGGAGTGGCTGCCTTACAGGCAGGAACTCGACGCAGGGAGGTGACCGATGAAGGCGATTGTGGTGACGGATCAGGCTGCGGGAACGGCCGGGGCGAAGCTGGTGGAGCGGCCCGAGCCGCAGGCGGCGATAAACGACGTTGTTGTTCAGATTCATGCGTCGGGATTCACCGGGGATGAGCTGACGTGGCCCTCGACCTGGACTGATCGCGCCGGTCGTGACCGGACGCCTTCAATCCCCGGACACGAATTGGCTGGAGTGGTCACCGCTCTCGGATATGGTACGACGGGTCTGTCGATTGGACAGCGGGTGTTCGGCCTCACGGACTGGTATCGCGACGGCACGCTGGCGGAGTATGTGGCCGTCGAGGCACGCAACCTCGCGCCGCTACCGGGCGACGTTGACTTCACGGTGGGCGCGGCCCTCGTGATGCCGGGCCTGACCGCGTGGCAGGGGCTGTTCGACCACGGCCGCCTTCGCGCGGGGCAGAGCGTCCTCGTGCATGGTGCAGCTGGAGTGGTCGGTTCGATGGCGAGCCAGCTCGCACGTGAGGCCGGCGCGTACGTCATCGGCACCGGGCGCGCTGCTGGCCGTCAGACGGCTCTCGGCTTCGGCGCACAGGAGTTCGTCGACCTCGATAACGACGTCCTGGAAGACGTCGGCGGGGTCGATCTGGTTTTCGATGTTATCGGCGGCGACATCGGGAAGCGGTCTGCAGGCCTAATTCGCGCCAGAGGAACGCTGGTGACTGTCACCGGCCCGACCGATGCACGGCCCTCAGGCGGCCTGACTATCGACTTCGTCGTCGAACCTGATCGCGCCCAATTGAGTGAACTCGTCCAGCGAGTCCGGGTTGGTCGGCTGCGTACAAACATCGGCAAAGTGGCTACTACGCTCGACGATGCCGTCGCCGCCTTCAACCGGACCGAGCCACGCAAGGGAAAGACGATCATCCGCGTTCGTCCGTGAGGACTCGGAGAGAATGTGGGGACAGACGGGATGTTCACCAGTATTTTTCGACTCAGCGGCGTGACGAAATCGGGGTACGCCCCGTCTGTCCCCGAGTTTCTTCCGAATTGGGGTCAGTTCCGTCTGTCCCCGAATTTGTCCCAACGAGCATAGTTACATGATTCAATATAGCTGTGAACCGGCAACTCACACCGATTGAGACCGAACTCGTCGACAAATTGGAGGGCGAGTACAAAATCCTCCAAGACAAAATCGACAAGATCGGAGCCTTTCGGTTCACAATCAAAGGGTGGTCGATCACGGTTATCCTGGCGGCTGCATTCGCCAGTGCTTCCACAAGCAAGATCCCCCCATGGCTGTGGCTGGTCTCGATGCTCGTCTTCTTAGGTTTTTTCTTCTGGTTTGAGTTCGAACAGACAAGGCTGCGTCACAAGTTCGGCCAGCGCTGCATCTGGATTGAGAGTGCGATAACGCGAGTCCTGAGAACAGTAGCTTCGAGGACCGGCGACGTCCTCGTCAGAGATAGTTTTGTAAAGCTGCGCTTTGTTCCGGGGATAACTAACCACCTGCGCAAAAGACGGAGGGCGCTTAATCAAGAGGAGTGGTCGACCTGGCGGGCAATCTGGGAGGCAGACGTTCTTTTTTATGCGGCATTGGTTTTTCTCACATTGCTCTTTGCATTCTGGCATTCGAAAGCGGCAAAACAGGAGATGAAGCAGGGCGATAGCCCGCCGGGAGATGTGATCATCTATAACCCACAGTCGGAGCAGATTCGGCCGCCACTACCGCCGGTGTAGGGCATCAGTCTGCTGTCTCCGGTTCAAAGGATCGCGATGAGGCGAAAGAAAAGAAGAACAAGTAAGGAAACAATCCGGCGCGTGGGCGAGATTCTCGAAGAGTTCCTCATCGGGAACCTTGAATCTGAATTCCCGGTGGGTTCTCCCGACGCAGTGGAACCTGCAATTCACGTGGAGGGGCAGCCAGGAGAACCCGCGATAGAAGCAGCCGAGCCGGACCAGGAGGATATTGACGAGGAGCAGTCCGACGAAGAAGCTGAGGACGAGTCCTACGATGAAACTAAATTTTATTTCGATTTAGCGGATGTTGAGTATTGTGTGGATGTAGCGATTACGGAAATTGTCAATGAGAAGCTCGTAGCTGGATACGACGATCCGCGGAAGCCTCCAATTCTCTCCGAGATATTTCACGAGCTGTTTGGCGAAGACGACTCGTTAACAAAGCAGGTGGAAGAATTCGAAGAACTTATTAGCGGATATGATGACCACGTCCATATTGACGACCTGCAGCAAGCAGACGAGGTGATGAGAGAAATCGTCAAAGAAATTGAAGACCGGAGCAAAGACTAAGATGGCTACTCCTCAATTCGAGAACCGTCTCCACACCCTTATCTCCAATTCAGGCGCGACCTACGAGAAGCTGGTAGGCGCGTCCACGGAAGTTGTGATCTTTGGTTCGAGAGCGATTGGTGTGAACCGACCGGATTCTGACCTCGATGTACTGCTCGTGGACACGAACGTGGGGCGGCCACGCGTCGCTGGCATCGATTTTGTGATCCTTCGCTTGGAAGAACTGGCGAGTTCGCGTTGGCTGGGATCGGAATTGGCGTCACACATAGCTCAGTATGGCAAATGGATAAAAGGGCCTGGTTCTTGGCGGCACCAGGTGCACATAAGTGACCGAGCAGCTATGCGCAAAGAGGCGCGGATCGTGGGCTTGCTGATGTGCGCCCCAAAATGGTGGTCTAAATTGCACCCGGTTTTCCGCACCAAGTACGAGCTGACGATCCGCCGTGAGCTTCAGAGACTTGATCTCCTGCGACAGAGAGTTCCGGTGCCTCCAACGCACGCTCTAGATGCAGATTGGGTTCAGCATGGCAGCGCAAGGGATTACTTCCTTGAGGTCGCTGCGACCCTACCACTGAATCCCCTCGCATTCGATTTAGCGAAATCCATTATCGATTCGCCTGCTATTGTCCGTTCGTGACGAAAACCGGGATGAAGACCAGGGACAGACGGGACGTACCCCGAGTAAGGAGGAAAACAAGTGTAACGTCCCGTCTGTCCCCGGTCTTTTAAGCCTCCGCCCCGCCCACCCTTAGGTTTCCGGAACGGACCGGCGTTGCTTTACGTTCCGATCCCGCGCATGACAATCATCAAAACTCCAACTTGTTATTTGGCCTGCGCCAGCTTGGTAACAACTGCCGCAATTTTATCGAGTATCTGGTTCCAGCCCTCCAGTTGACCGCTATTTTTTGCGCTCTCCATGGGTTCATTTCCAATGTGGGTGAGTTTCGTCCGGCCGTTCCCGAGATCTTCAAAGAGGGTCACGTCGTACGCACCGTCGATGGCCTCCTGTTCTATTCCTAATTGCGCGGGCTCAACCTTGTTTCCCTGCGGGTCCGAAAAGTACATCAAGGAAACGATCTTCTCTTGGGGAACAATCTCGTGGTATTCAACCAAATTCCAGCACTCCTGCCCATCCGGCGTCTTCATGCATAAGAGAGATTTTCCCCCAACGCGAAAATCCATCTTGCAAACGGGCGCAGTAAAGCCCTTCGGCCCCCACCACTGCATCACGTACTTCGGGTCTGTCCACGCCTTCCATACCAACTCGCGTGGGGCATCAAAAATTCTTGTTACGACCATCCGCTCTATCTCGTTCACCGTGCTTTTTGCCATCTCTGGCCTCCTCTTTCTTCATTTGATTTACAACTGCATCCAGTTTGTCGAAGCTCTCTTCCCAGAATCGGCGATAACTAATCGCCCAATCGCTGACTGTCTTGATCGCCGCTGGCCTAAGCGTGCACACACTCTCTCGTCCACGCTTCGTCTTGATCACGATCCGCGCCCGTACCAGGTAGGCAATATGTTTTGAAATCATCTGCTGCGAGAGTGCAAACGGTTCCGTCAATCCATGCACAGAGGCAGGCCCATGGGAGAGTCGTTCGATCATTGCCCGCCGGGTTGGATCCGACAAAGCGGCAAACGTTGTACCTAATTTATCCACAACCATATGGTAGTGAATTGTCTCTCAATGTCAAGTGTGAATTTTGCGATCCCTGATTTCTGTCACTGATCCCCAATGTGCCAAGCATGGCCCGGCAATTTTCTGGCCGGGCTACACTGGAAGAGGCAGGACCTGCTTTTGCGATTCGCCCGCTAATCCCGGAGGTGGATACGGCGGACTGGTCACTGAATTGTCGATCAAATGTATAACCACGCTAATCGTTACTGGGCCTTGCGCCTCGGCGACCTCGGCTTTGAAAATTTATGCTCGTGTGTCCGCATGTCTACCCGGCGACCGCGAAACGCTACCCCTTCGGACTGCAAACGAAACCGCTGCTCAAATGCGGAATGGCCGGTGAGTTTGATCTCTCCTCCCGCACCCAGCACGCGATGCCAGGGCAGGTTTAGAGCGGCAGCCATATGAAGAGTCCTCGCAACTTGTCTCGCATATCTTGGATATCCGGCGGCTCGCGCCACGGCTCCGTAAGTCGAGACTTTTCCCTTTGGTATCTTACGAATCGCCGCGATGATTTTGTTTTGCATGGTCATACTTGCATCCTAAAGCGCTATCCAACCCTCGCGGATCAACCATAATGAGCCCACCGAAACAAGCATCCACAGGATTACGCCTTGCAATAACGGCCTGTGTCCAACTTTTTTTATCGTTGCGATGGAAAGGCTGCTGCCAATTAGATACAGAGTAGCGGTCAGGCCCATTTTGGCCATCTTGCTCAACACATGATATGCGGGCTCTCCGGCAGGAAAATACGTGTTGCATACAGCGGCCAGACAGAAAAAAGCAATAAACCACGGCCACTGAATTTTTGTTTTAGAGCCTTTCAATACGGCTGCTCCCAACGAAACAGGCAGAATCCATAAAGCGCGCGCCAATTTAACTGTGGTCCCAACAGCTAAAGCCACAGTGCCATATTTTGCCGCAGCACCAACGACCGAACTGGTGTCGTGTATGGCCAGAGCTGCCCAAAGGCCGAATTGTGTTTCAGTTAATTTTAGTGCGGCCCCAATCGCGGGAAAAATCAACAAGGCAACGGAATTGAGCACGAACACCGTTCCCAACGAAACGGCCATTTCCTCGCCTGTGGCATTAACAATGGGTCCGACGGCTGCAATCGCGCTCCCGCCGCAAATTGCTGTTCCGGTCGAGATCAGAAAAGCAGACTTGCGCTGCATTTTGAGCAGCGCTCCCAGTCCCATCCCCACGAGCATGGCAAAGCTGATACTCAAGAGAGTGTAGAGAAAACCGCTACGTCCCACGCGCACGATTTCGTGCAGATTCATGCCGAATCCCAGGCCTACAACGGAAATCTGTAACAGATATCTGGAGAGTATTTTCGATCCACGATCAAAGGGATGAGTAAAAACGAAACTAAACGCCACACCCAAAACGAGTGCCACGGGAGGGGACAAAAATCCGCTGGCCGCAATGATCAGCCCGGTTACAAAAATGATTTTTGAGAGAATTCCCTGCTCCGGATTTGCGAGGACCATGCGTTACATTTCGATCCGCACAGAAACGATCCGAGCGAATGCGCCGACACCAGTGACCGAAGAACTAGGCGGCCGCTCCTCTTTCGAAGGACTCGGCTGCCTGCGTTTCATTCTCATAGACTTCAAACACCGTGACCAATTTTGTTACCTGAAGAAGGTCACCGACTCTCTGAGTCAATCCAGCGAGTTTTAACGCTCCACCAGAATTTCCCGCAGTGGTATATAAAGCAACCAGTGTGCCGAGGCCGCCGCTATCTATGTAAGAAATGCCGGAGAGATTCAGCACAATTCGGTGGTGCTGGGGGATAAGTTTTTTGAGCGTGTCGCGCAGGATGGCAGATTCCTCGCCGAAGACGATGCGACCAACGCAGTCCACAATAAGTACGTCATTCGGAACCGTTCGATTGCTAATTCTCAATTGCATGGCGCCCCCAAATCCAACTAGATGAGACAAAAAGGGTAACGCTGGAATGGATTTGGCGCAAGCCTTCTCTGGGGTGGTTACAAAATTTTTGGAAATTCCGATTCCAAACTAATGCTTTATCAGAATCTACGGAAGAAGAAATTGAAGTTAAGCGAGAACGGTCGCATCTGGGGTCACAGGATTCCCTCCGCGCTGTTTACTTAACTCGGTGTGAAATTCTTTGCTGCTGAGTTCTGCTTTCAGGCGGAACAAATTAAGCAGTGGATCTTCGGCTTCGTCACTTTCAGCCTCAGGGTGTTCGTCATCAATATTACCAATTCCCTCCGGCTGAACCAACAAATCGGGAAGGACTCCATGACTTTGAACCAGAGTCTGTATGAATTTCTCCACCCGTTCCTTCTGCTGCGGGGTTCTTTTCGTGAACTCGACACCCAAACCAACTTCCGGATGCATAACCTGAACCCGGCCTTCGACCTGTAGTTCCATTTCTCCGGCTCGCATGGAAAGCACGAGTCTGGTTCGAACTGGAAATGGGGATGCGGTTTCCAGATAACATCCACCCAGGCTAAGATCGCTCAGCTTACAAGGAACAGGAGGATCGTCTTTTTCGAATTCCGGAGAGTGACTGTTCAACCATGCAATTATTTGCGCCCGCGATGCCGGCGCAAGGTCTACAAAACGGATTCCGGTTTGCCGACCCGCACTCTCCCAGGCCATTTCTACGAGGCTTTCCACGTCGTAATCTGTCCCGGGAAGTCTGAATTTTGCCCGCATACTTTTACCGTTTTTTGGGCGTTTAAACTTTTTGAGCGCTACACCGCCTTCGCTGAGGTCAGTAGTGAACACTTTCTGCTCGTCAGCAACACCCTCCACCATGAGAGTTACAGGAATTTCAATTGGGAAACGCGTATTGCGGCGTCTTTCGCGTTTCATCAATGCACGCACAGCACGGAAGCTGGACTTGGCACGTTCGGAAGAAATTGGTTTATAGAGGACGAAATGGGCACCCAGGTCAAACGCACTACGAAGGGCTTTTTGGCCGTCAATAATAGAAACGGCGATCGCTCGCTTGTTTACGGGGGCAGAACGGGCACTCTTAAGCACCTGGGAAGCAGCTTCTTCCTCGGTACAATCTACGATTATTGCCTCAAACCGCTGGCGGGTTAACTTGCGAATCGCCGAATCCGCCTCCATGCAATGCTCAACTCCGATTTCCAGATCGCTGAGCACGCGACGCAGAAGCCGGACTATCTTGTCATCGGAGCAAAATACGAGGCATTGCAAACTCATGGGTGGCCTTAATCGTTGCGGTTCCTTGTTCAGATTTGCCTAGACAGCAGGCGTCGCGTGAGATCCTTCAGCCTCTTCATTGAGCAAATGGGCTACCCCGCGAAGCTGCTCAGCGGCATGTTGCAAAGCCTCAATCTGCTTACCCAGTTGAGCCTGTTCAGCTTGCTTTCGGCGGAGTACTTCATAAATGTCTCGCATGGGGACCCTCCTGAATTGAATGTAGTTTCGGCGACGTCGAGAAGCAATGGACGAGGATTAGGGGGCGGTAACGTTGGTAACTCCGCCGTAACCCACTGCGCGTCGTGCATAAGCCTATTTACTTGGCCCACCTGATCATAATTTTGTAAGCACACAAAAGCTGATACTAGATTTTGATATTGACTTTCGTAAAACATCCAATAAAATCATTAACTTCCATCATATGAATTCTTGGTGGCTCTGCCTCTGATTCTGTAAATCTGGGAATCTTTCGAGAGGCAGAACGAATCTAATTTTTAGGAATAATACGAGTAAGAGGCGAAATCATGGCAAAAAGACGTGGAAATCCCAATTGGGGCAAGCCGGAGCCCATCGGCCCTGTTGTACCTACGGTAACTGAATTTGAGCAGGTCGTTAAGGAATATAAACTTTCTCCGGATCAATACCTGCGCTCAACCAGATTGCGTGAATGGGCCCGGCGCAATAAGAACTCGAAATACATTCCAGAACCTTTGCTGGAAGCTTGGGGATTTGAAATCGAGTCGACTCTCTAAATTAAGAGAAACCCTGAAAAGGTAAGACCGCCAGAATTGGCGGTCTTTGTATTTTGAGCAGTGGTCTTAGCAGAGCTGAAGCAACCTAAAACGGTTTGCGGGTCACAATATCATTGTCATCGATAAAAAACTGTGCTGAACAATGATCGGAACCACAAATTACCGGTAACAAGCCGGCAATTTGTTTTCTCGTTATAAGGCCGAGAGTTCCGCAATTCGGACAGGAAAGCACGGCCCAATAAGGATCGGCCTGTTCGCCAACTTTACCCGCATTTTCCAGCACAAAGATCGTGCCGGGAAGCATTTGTTCCGGTATCCATTCACTCAGAACATCAATTTCTGCGATCATGTGCTTCCTCCTGGGTCAGGCCTGGTACCGAAATAACCCTTTCAATCGTTCACGAAGCCAGTTTTTGGCTGCCGGTTGTTCGTTTGCCAGCAGGTGCGCAGCCCAAATCTTTTTTCCCGTGCTTGATTAAATCGTGCATGCGTCGGACAGTATCTGAAAGGCAAATTGCCAGCATGGGTTGTTTCGAATTCTTCAAAACGTTGACAATCTGGCGAGCGGATGTTTCCAAGTACAAATTCGCGCCATCGGTAAGAAGGTGGTACTCGGAAGCGCCGCTGACCGTCTCCGCCAGTCGTTTATTGAACTCCGCTTGCAGAAACCGCATTACTAACGAACACGTTGCAAGGAAAACCCGCGCCGTCGCAGTTCACAAATGATGCTTATTTCAGCCAAGTCTTCCATCGAGTACAGGCGGCGATGCCCTTCCCGCTGAGGAGTCACAATGCTTCGCTCGTCCCACCATTGCAGCTGACGTGGAGTGATCCCGGTCAGGTCGGCTACATCTCGGGATGTAAACTTTCTTTTCATTTAAACTTGTTTAAAACAAATCAGTACGAAAATGTTTGCGAACATTGTAGGCGCGACTCGGCCAGTGTCAATCAAACATTCTGTGAAATAGGGTGACTAGAAGAGTTCCTGCTGAGGGGTGCCTTGGCCTTACAGCTTAGATCGAAATGCCGCCGCCTACGAAGTGGACAATTTCCAACCGGTCCCCTTCCGAGAGGTTCGTGGCATTCCAGTGGCTTCGCGGAACAATTTCGCGGTTCAGCTCAATCGCAACGCGATCCGGCTTCATCCCGAGTTGTTCTACCAGAGTTGTAAGGGAAAGAGGGGAGACGAAATCTTTCGATTCGCCATTGATTTGCAATTTCACAGAAAGATTGTCGCATGTAAACCTGTTGTAGTGGAACACGCCCGGAAGATCCCGCACACAATGTAGTCTTTCTGCGCTCCTAGATAATGTTACAAATTGTCCCGAGAATATCATTGACAGACTATGAGCACTAAAGCATCATTCGAGCGACACGCAGGGCGGCAATCAGCAGCGAAATGCAGTTTGCGAATATTGGGAAAGATTTTTAAGTAGGGTGGGCTTATGAAATGTATACGCGCTTTGTATGGATGGTTTTTGATCTGCTTGTTTTTCGCCCCTCTTTCCGCAGCTCAGGTATACAGGGTTACCGACCTGGGAACTTTACAAGGATCCTGTTGCAGCGCGGCTTACGCGATCAATTTTTCCGGATCGATCGCAGGCTCATCCAATGACGCTTTTCTGTGGAATGGTCAATCCAGCATAAACGATCTGGGAACTCTTCCCGGAGGCACATTTAGTAGTGCAATGGCGATTAACAATCTCAACCAAGTGGTCGGATATTCAAATGGCTTGGATTTCGACCAGCACGCCTTCCTTTGGTCCAGTAATACGGGCATGCAGGACCTCGGGACATTAAGAAGAGCCATTTACAGTGAAGCTTTCGCCATTAATGATGCTGGAGTAGTGGTCGGCGACTCTGCCAGCCCTGATGGCTTCGATCACGCCTTTCGATGGACAGCACGTTATGGAATTAGAGACCTTGGCACACTTGCTCCCGGTAACATAAGTAGAGCTACGGGGATCAACTATTTTGCACAAATCGTTGGATATTCCACTATCGATGACACTAACCAGACTTATCATGCCTTCTTTTTCCAATTAGGCAATGGCATGCAGGACTTAGGCACGCTGCCGGGAGACGATAACAGCTTTGCCTTGGGGATAAATATATTTGGGCAAGTTGTTGGAGAGTCCGTTCTTACCGGCGCTAACAATGACCATGCTGTGCTCTGGACAGAGAATCAAATCCAAGATTTAGGCCTATTACCCAGCGGTACGATCAGTGTGGCTACTGCAATCAACGATGTCGATCAGGTTGTGGGTTACGCTGACTTCGGAGATGGCCCAGGTGCAACACATGCCTTTGTATGGAGCAACCTTCGTGGCATGCAAGACTTGAATGACCTTATACCGAATGATTCCGGTTGGACCTTGCTTCAAGCCAACGCATTAAACGTATACGGACAAATTGTTGGTATTGGTATGATTAATCGTGAGCCGCATGCGTTCTTGTTGTCGCTCGGTGGTCCAATTCATAAAAAACATGGTCGCTCCCGGCTAAACTTGAACTAGACCATCATTGACTTATTCTAAACACGAATTCACACACGGATCTTCAGATCGTTTAGATTAAATTTGCTACGCTTCCACTTTGCGCAATTCAAATTTGCGAGTGGCGGTGCGTCCGGAGTAGCTGGCCTGCACCAAAACTGATGAATCTGGCAATGACGGTTCATCAACGTCGATGCTCATCTCAGCATTTCCCTCGGCACCAGTCACCACCTGAGTATAAAAAGGTGATGCGTTCGGGCGAGCAAATCGCACTGTCAGCCGCGCTCCTTCCGCTCCATTTTTGCCATCTGTAACTCTGAGGCGCATCATGAGAGTATGGTCCGAATGGACAGCATTGGCATTCAGCCAGTGCACGTCTAGTTCTTTGATTTCTGCCAAGCTTTCCGGTCCGTCGCGTTTATCCAGCACTTGATCGAGATGTCCGTCCCGGATGGCGTCAAGGACAAGCCGGTGTTGATCGCGAAGGATCTGCTCTTTTTGTTGGTCGGTAAAGCCGCTATCTGATGCTTTATCCGCGTAAGAGCTAGCGCGCTTACCCACGCAACGGCCGCGCACGAAAACCTGGGTTTGCAATAGCAACTCGCCTTCACGGGCTTCACTCTGCACGTGAAAAATCGTGTCTTCGTGTTTAACGTCGGTATTGAAGCCGAAGATCATGGTTTTAATTCGCGATCAAAAATGTCGTATGCAGATTTATTAAAAACTTTTTAACAGAGTTCACAACAAAGCAAGCTGAATACCTTGACACTAATCTGTACTGAAACTAATCTAGAGTGTTTACTTAAAGTGCTTGGCGCGAATTATATATAGCTCCCTTATGCCAGACAATTACTTCGCCCGTTACCTGCCTTTACTAATTCATTTCCTGCTGGCAGGCGCCTTTGCTGGTGGCGTCGTTCTGCTTTCCTGGATCATCGGTTACCGCCGTTCTACCCGGGCTAAGCTCTCCGCATACGAATGCGGCATGACTCCGATCGGCGACGCGCAAGGACGGTTCTCCGTCAAGTTCTATCTGGTCGCAATGCTCTTTATCTTATTCGACGTTGAGGCAGTTTTCCTGTATCCATGGGCCGTGATCCTTCGGCGTCTAAAAATGTTCGGATTCTACGAAATGTTCGTGTATATCGCCATTTTCCTGGTGGGCTTCTTCTATATATGGAAGAAGGGGGCGCTCGATTGGGGTGAAACCTCAGCCCGGCGAGGTGAAGTTTAATGGCCCTCGCCCCAGCGATTACCGATCTGGAACAATTAAAGGGACATCCGGCTATTGCTAAGTTGCAGTCCTGGAATGCGGCCTCCGTTGAAGGCGCTAAATTTGACCGCGATGAAATGACCATTTACATCGAGCGGTCCGCCATTCGTGAAGCGTGCAGTTTACTGCGATCGGATCCTAGTTGCCCCTTTAACTACCTTTCCGATGTCACTGCCGTAGATTGGTATCCTTCCGAACCACGTTTTGAGGTTATCTATCACCTGTTTTCAATTGCTAAGAAGGAACGCGTACGGCTGAAGGTACGCTTAAACGGTGACAGTCCAGTTCTGGAATCAGTTACATCTGTCTGGCCGGGCGCGAACTACTTCGAGCGCGAAGTTTTCGACCTGTTTGGTATTCGTTTTAACGGTCATCCTTATTTGCGGCGGCTTCTAATGCCTGAAGATTGGGAAGGCAATCCGCTTCGCAAGGACTATCCCGTGGAGGGCTACCGCTAAATCATGGGTCACTTAGCACCTCTACCAGCGCTTGAAGCTGGACAAGATAACACCATGATTCTCAACATGGGTCCGCAGCACCCGTCTACACATGGCGTGTTGCGTGTGATCCTGGAGATCGATGGCGAAAACATCGTGCGGATCATGCCCGATATCGGATTCCTGCATACAGGTATCGAGAAAACCTGCGAAGCCAAGTTCTATCATCAGGTCGTCCCGCTCACCGACCGCATCGACTATCTCTGTCCTCTGACCAACAATCTTTGTTACGTCCTCGCGGTTGAGAAGCTGCTCGGCCTCGAAATTCCACCCAAAGCGCAGTGGATGCGAGTGTTAATGAACGAACTCACCCGCATCAACTCGCACCTCGTCTGGCTGGGTACGCACGCCATGGACATCGGCGCGATGACGGTGTTCCTGTATTGCTTCCGCGAACGCGAGGATATTCTGCGGCTGTTCGAGGCGATCAGCGGTCAGCGCATGATGACTTCTTATTTTCGAATCGGCGGGGTCGCGCTTGAACCGCCGCTGGGATTTTTCGACCGCGTGCGGGATTTCGCTAATCGCTTTCCTTCTAAAATAGATCAGTACGAAAATTTACTTACTGGGAATCCGATCTGGGTCATGCGAACCAAAGGCGTGGCGCAGATCAGTGCTGAGGACGCTATTGCTCTTGGCGCGAGCGGTCCAACTTTACGCGGGAGCGGTGTTGACGTTGATTTGCGACGCGATGCGCCGTATTCAGGTTACGAGAATTTTAAGTTCAAAGTGCCGGTCGCCAAAGAAGGTGACGTCTTCGCGCGTTACATGTGCCGTGTACAGGAATTGCGGGAGTCGATTGGAATCGTAAAGCAAGCGCTGGATGGAATGCCCGAGGGACCGATTAAAGCCGACGCGCCTAAAGTGGTGTTGCCTGATAGGGAGAAGATGAAGACGCAGATGGAAGCGCTCATCTATCACTTTAAGATTGTTTCGGAAGGCTTTGCTGTGCCGGAAGGTGAAGTCTATCAGGCAGTCGAATCGCCGCGCGGCGAAATGGGATATTACATAGTCAGTGATGGAACCGCGAAGCCCTATCGAGTGCACATGCGCTCGGCTTGCCTGGCCAATATGCAGACGCTGCCAAAGATGTGCGAAGGACGGTTGCTCGCGGATGTAGTTGCTGCGATCGGTAGCATCGACATCGTCCTGGGGGAGATTGATCGATGAACTTCTCCCCAAAATTTGAAAAGCGTTTTGCTGAGATGCTGACGCATTATCCGACCAAGCGCTCCGTGCTGGTGCCGACACTTTTATATGCGCAGGACGAAGTTGGTTTTCTCAGTGACGAAGTCATACACGAACTTGCCGAGCGTTTGGATCTGACCGACCTCGAAGTCAACAACGTGATCAGCTACTACTCGATGCTGACCACCAAACCTCGTGGAAAATTCAACGTCCAGGTCTGCACCAACATCGCGTGTATGTTACGTGGCGGGGAAGAACTCCTGGATCATTGCAAAACCAAACTCGGCATAAAAAATAAAGGAACAACTCCGGACGGGATGTTTACGCTGGAAGAAGTCGAATGCATCGGCGCATGCAGTTGGGCGCCGGCAGCACAGGTAAATTACGACTTCCATGAGAACTTGACGCCGGAAAAAATGGACAAAGTTCTCGAAAGTTACAAGCAGAAAAGTTCACAATAAAGATTCTGTTAAATTGAATTGAAGCGGTAGCGTCAAATTAGGTCTCGCGCAAGTTTCCGAAAATGGCAGATTTGGTTTCACATCCCGATGAGATAAAGATCGTATCGAAGCGCTTTGGACAGGGCGCAACGAACATCGATCGCTATCTCGAACTCGACGGCTACAAAGCTGTCCAGAAGGTGCTTGGGATGCAGCCGGACGTCATCATTAATGAAGTCAAGAATTCCGGCTTGCGTGGTCGCGGCGGCGCGGGATTCAATACCGGGCTTAAATGGTCGTTCGTTCCCAAGCAATCCGCAAAACCGAAATACATTCTTTGTAATGGAGACGAGAGCGAGCCGGGAACCTGCAAAGACCGTTTGATCTTCGAACACGATCCACATTCGGTCATCGAAGGCGTGATGATCGCTGGACTCGCCGTCGGTTCGGCCACCGGCTACATCTATGTGCGCGGCGAATATCGCTATTTGCTTGAGATAGTGCAGAAAGCGATTGCTGACGCTTATGCGCGTGGTTTCCTCGGCAAGAATATCTTTGGAAGCGGTCGCGATTTTGATATCTATTGGCACGGCGGCGCTGGCGCCTACGAAGTCGGCGAAGAATCAGCATTGATGGAGTCTCTTGAAGGTAAGCGGGGAATTCCGCGAATCAGACCGCCTTTCCCTGCCGTCGTCGGACTGTGGGGTGGACCGACCGTCATCAACAACGCTGAAACTTTAGCCGCCGTCCCCCATATCATCCTGGGCGGCGCGGAGTGGTTTGCCAAACTCGGCCCCGAAAAAAACGGCGGAACACGGTTGTTCTGTTTAGCTGGGAATGTGGCGCGTCCCGGTGTTTATGAGTTGCCGATGGGCTACAACCTCAAGAAGATGATCTACGAGGTAGGCGGCGGAATTCCTAACGGACGTAAATTGAAAGCTGTCGTCCCAGGCGGATCAAGCACACCGATTCTAACCGCCGACGAAATCGATGTCCCCATGGATTTTGATTCCATGATGAAAGCGGGATCGATGCTGGGCTCGGGAGGCGTTGTCATACTCGACGACACAGCCTGCATCGTGAAATTCGCATTGCGCACTATGAAGTTTTATCAGCATGAGAGCTGTGGCTGGTGCATTCCCTGCCGGGAAGGTACCGACTGGCTGAAGAAGACGCTGATCCGTTTCCACAATGGTGGCGGAATAAAGAAAGACATCGATAACATGTATTACTTGTCGGAAAACATGTTGGGCCGAACATTTTGCCCGCTGGGTGATGCCGCAGCGATGCCGACCATGGCTTTCATCAAGAAGTTCCGTCAGGAGTTTGAAGATCATTTGGACGGACGGCCTTGTCCATTTGAGAAGGCGGTGGTGGCCGAGCCAGCAATGGCGTAGTCGGATTACCAATTTTATGGCTGATGCAGCAAAACTCGTGAACCTCACGGTCGATGGCAAAAAGATCACGGCTCCCGCCGGAACTTTGCTGATTGAAGCCTGCAAGAGCGTGGGCATCGAAGTCCCATCATTTTGCTATTACCCCAATCTCTCATTGCAGGGCGCATGCCGCATGTGTCTGGTGAAGATCGAGAAGATGCCCAAGCTCCAGACTGCTTGTACCACTGTGATTGGCGAAGGCATGGTCGTCACCAGCGACAGCGACGAGATCAAGCAGGCGCGTAAAGGGATGGTCGAATTGCTGCTTGGCAATCATCCACTGGATTGCCCGGTTTGCGATGCCGGCGGCGAATGCGAATTGCAGGACATGACGTTCTCCTATGGCGCTGCGGAATCGAAATATATCGAGCGGAAGGATCATAAAGACGAGCAGCAATGGTCGCCTGTGGTGTTCTTCGACCGACCGCGCTGCATCCTGTGCTATCGCTGCGTGCGAGTCTGCGGCGAAGGCATGGACGTCTGGGCGCTTGGCGTACAGAATCGTGGTGTTAGTTCGGTTATCGCGCCCAATCAGGAAGATCATCTTGATTGCGAAGAGTGCGGCATGTGCATCGACATTTGTCCCGTCGGAGCACTAACTTCCGGTGCATATCGGTATAAGACGCGTCCGTGGGAGATGAATCACGTCGGCACCACTTGCACACATTGCGGTGACGGTTGCAAAACGACTTTGGGCGTGAGGCGTTCAGAAACCGGTATGGAGATCGTGCGCGGCGATAATCGCGACAAGAGCGGAATCAATAACGATTTCCTCTGCATCAAGGGCCGTTACGCATTTGACTTCGCCAATCACGAGGACCGTCTGACGCAGCCGCTTATCCGCAGGGACGGACGCCTCACACCAGCCACTTGGGAAGAAGCGTTTGAACTGATTGGGAAAAAGTTTGCTGAAGTCCGCGACAAAGATGGCGGACAAGCCATTGGTGTGATCGGATCGAATCGCACCACAAACGAAGAAAATTATCTGTTGCAGAAGTTCGCGCGCGTGGTTCTGAAGACGAATAACATCGACCATCACCGCACTGCCGACTTCCCTGCTTTTACTGCCGCTCTAAGTGGAAAACCGGAAGCGACCGCCAGCATGCACGACGTGGCGAGCTCGCCCGCGATCCTGCTGATCGGTAACAATCCGACGGATCAGCATCCACTGCTCGCCTGGCAGATTCGCAACAATGTCCGGCTGCACGGGGCGCGGCTGTACGTTATCAATTCGCAGCCGATCAAACTTCGTCGGCAAGCGACTCAGTTCCTTCAGATTCCCGCAGGAAAAGAAGGCAGTGTTGCGGCATTCCTTTCCGGCAATGATTCGGCGGCTGATTCTTTGTCGAGCGCCCAGGTAAATCGCGAGGCATGGATGGGATTGCGCGACAAACTTCGCTCCGAACCGAACCTCGTCATCATTTTTGGTTCGGAGCTTCGCGGAAACGATATCGCATCCCTAGTAAAGTTTGGCTCGGGTATTGCTGGCGCGAAGTTCATTTGCCTTGGCGACTACGCGAATTCGCGCGGTGCGGCTGACATGGGGCTTTATCCCGACCTGCTTCCCGGTTATCATCGCATCTCCGAAGCCAGTCAATATGGCGAAGAATGGGGATCAAGCCCAACGATTAAAGGCTTGACCTTGCCGGAGATGTTCGAGAGCGCCAAGGCTGGCAAATTGAAAGCTCTCTATGTCATCGGAGCGAATCCAGTCGATCAACTTCAAATCGAACCGTCACAATTGGCGCAAACTTTTGTAGTTGTCCAGGACATGTTCCTTACCGAAACCGCCGCAGCGGCTGATGTGGTTTTGCCCGCAGCCAACGCCTACGAAAAATCGGGCACCTTCACCAACACCTGCGGCGATCTCCAGATCGTAAAGAAAGCCGCGGAAGTTACTGCCACAAAGTCGGATTTTGAAATGATTGTGCGAATTGCCGATGCTATGGGATTCGAAGTCGCGAAACTCGTTCCATTCGGTCGCGGCACCTATGCGGATATGGGTCAATCACGCGGAGCACAATCGGGCGAAGCGGATCGTCATTCCGTATGGCTCGAGGCGCATGGACTTGAGCCGAAGATGAGTCCATTCGACCCGGTGGCGATTCTGGATGAGATTCAGCGGCTTGTCCCCGGATACGATGTGTCTCGCGTCAATTTGCTTTCCGGCAACGATGAGCATACGACGCTTTCCGGCAGCGGCCCGGGAGCGATTCATGATCCGCAATTAATCGTGCCTGCGAATGATGATCTTTTCAGCTCAGGCACGTTGGGCCGTTACTCCCGTACTTTGAATTCAGTGCTCGAAAATCGCCATAAAGAGTCTCCGGAAATGGAAGAAGTTGCCGGCGACTGAACCCATCACAGTCTCATCCTGAGTGGCTTCACCGCGAAGGATCTAGCGTGTAGCGCTTGGCAGTCGTTTGCGATAAGTTGCAAAGAAAGTTTCTGAAAGCTAAGAAAGTTTCTGAAAGAAAGATAAACTTTGGGCGTTGGAATCTTCATCCTCGTTTCGTTGGTCAAGATCCTGCTCGTGTTATTTATTCTGCTCACCGCGGTTGCATACACGGTGTGGCTGGAGCGCAAGGTCGTAGGCCACATCCAGAACCGCTGGGGACCCACGCGGGTCGGTCCCTTTGGCTTGCTTCAGCCAGCGGCAGACGGCATTAAGTTTCTGTTCAAAGAAGACATTACACCGCTACACGTCTACAAGCCGCTCTACATTGCGGCTCCCATGATTGCGGTGATATTTGCGCTCACCTCAATTGCAGTGATTCCATTCGGCAATTGGGTGAACATCGGCCCAATTTATACCCCACTGCAAATCACTGACGTAAATATCGGGCTGCTGATCGTCCTTGGCATCACGTCTTTAGGCGTATATGGCATTGCGCTATCAGGGTGGTCATCGAACAGCAAGTATTCCCTGCTCGGCGGGTTACGGGCCAGCGCTCAGATGGTGAGCTATGAAATTGCGCTGGGATTATCTCTTGTCGGCGTGCTGATCCTTTCCGGCAGTTTCAGTTTGCGGGAAATTGTGGTCGCGCAGCAAGGGCATTTCTGGGGATTCATCCCGCGCTGGAATATTTTTCATGGTGGACAGTTCATAGCGTTTTTTATTTATCTGATGGCCGCCTATGCCGAAACAAATCGCATTCCGTTCGATCTTCCCGAAGCGGAAACTGAACTTGTCGCTGGCTACCACACCGAATACAGCGCGATGAAGTTCGCCATGTTCTTCATGGCTGAATACGCGAATATGATCACCGTGGCGTGCCTTGCGACTCTGCTATTTCTCGGCGGATGGAACGGGCCAATCTTTGGACCGCCGATTCTGCAAGCACTGTTACCGGTGTTCTGGTTTGTGGCCAAGATTTTTTGCTTCCTTTTCCTTTATATATGGGTGCGCGGAACGTTGCCGCGTTTCCGCTATGACCAGCTAATGTCTTTTGGTTGGAAGTTCCTGTTACCTCTGGCGATTGCGAATTTGATAATCACAGCGCTGGTGGTTGCGTTACGGGCTTAGTGCATTACGGGTTTAATAAAGAATGATTTCGCTTCACCTGATCCTATTTGCGGCGTTCGGCCTGGTCTGCGTTGCAGGCGCAATTAACCTGCTCGTACAGCGGCATCCGATCAATAGCGCATTGTCATTAGTAGTCGTTATGGGATCGCTCGCCGTTGAGTATCTTCTCCTCGGAGCTGAATTCGTCGCTGCAGTGCAAGTGATCGTCTATGCCGGCGCGATTATGGTGTTGTTTGTGTTTGTCATCATGTTGCTGAATGCGGGGGAAGAGGAACGCACCAAGGGAAGTACAGTCGCGATGGTGTTGGGAATTCCCGGGATGTTAGTAGGTGGCGTGTTGATGGCCTGGGTGCTGCTTGCCCATTCCAATACGCGATCTGTAGCCGCGGGCGCTCTGCCAGGAGATCCCCAGACCATTGGTTGGAAACTTTTTCACGAGTTCCTGCTGCCCTTCGAAGTAACGTCGATTTTGATTTTGATCGCCATTATGGGAGCTGTCGTGCTAGCTTCGCATCCCGATGCCGTACAGAAGACCTCGCGCCCACAATCGAGAAAGAGGGAGGGCTAATTGGTTCCCCTTTCGTACTATCTCGCACTTAGCGGTTTCCTGTTCGCCTGCGGCGTTGCTGGATTTTTGATTAAGCGCAACATCATCACGATCTTTATGTCCATTGAGCTCATGCTCAATGGAGTCAACCTCTCTTTTGTTGCATTCGCCGCGCAATGGAACGCGCTCAGCGGCCATGTTTTTGTATTTTTTGTCATGGTGGTCGCGGCGGCGGAAGCGGCGGTGGGTCTCGCTATCATTATCGCGGTATACCGCACCCGCGAAACTTTGAACGTCGATCAGGTGGACCTGCTCAAGCTATGACGCCAAACTCCTTGCATCTCTGGCTGATTCCGGTGCTGCCGCTGATCGGCGCTGCCATCAATGGCTTTTTAGGCCGACGGTCTTCCCGCCAGGCAGTCTCGACGATTGCGTTGTTTTTCTCGGGCGCAGCCTTTGCGATGGCGCTGTGGGTTGTATCTCAGTTCTCTTCCTTGCAACTTCCCTATCTCGAAACTTTAGCCACCTGGTTTCGCGCGGGAAGCTTCCAAGTGGATTTCGCATTTTATCTCGACCAACTGTCGCTAGTCATGCTCTTGGTTGTCACCGGTGTGGGCTTCCTGATCCATGTTTACTCCGTCGGGTACATGTGGGAAGAGGGCGGCTTCTATCGCTTCTTCGCTTACCTCAATTTGTTCATGTTCTTCATGCTCACGCTGATCCTGGCCAGTAATTACCTCATGATGTTCATCGGCTGGGAAGGTGTGGGGTTGGCATCGTATCTTCTGATCGGATTTTTCTTCACCCGCGATTCAGCGGCGGCTGCCGGCAAGAAAGCATTCATCGTCAACCGCATCGGCGACTTCGGATTCTTAATCGCTTTGTTTCTTTTGATCAAACATTTTGGCTCACTCAATTTTGTTGACGTCTTCCGCAGCGTGCAACCGTTAAACCCGGAAACTGCGGGAGCAGGATTGCTGACCGCGATTGCTCTACTGATGATGGTTGGCGCTGCCGGAAAATCGGCACAGATCCCGCTCTATGTCTGGCTACCGGATGCGATGGAAGGTCCAACTCCGGTTTCAGCATTGATTCACGCCGCGACGATGGTAACCGCTGGCGTCTATATGGTCTCGCGTTCACACATGATCTTTGAGCGCGCCCCCATGGCGCTCACGGTCGTGGCCATCATCGGAACGCTTACCGCATTATTTGCAGCAACTATTGGCATTACGCAGACCGACATCAAGAAAGTTCTCGCTTATTCGACAATATCGCAGCTTGGGTACATGTTCATGGCCTGCGGAGTAGCTGCTTTTTCGGCTGCTATCTTCCATCTCATGACGCATGCCTTCTTTAAGGGACTGCTCTTTCTTGCCGCCGGTTCGGTCATTCACGCAGTGGGCGGTGAGCAGGACATGGGACACATGGGCGGCCTGCGCACAAAGATTCCGTGGACGTTCTGGACCATGACTGCCGGAACTGTCGCCATCGCTGGCATTCCACCGCTGGCAGGTTTCTTCAGCAAAGATGAAATTTTATGGCGTGCTTATCAAGCCAGTTGGATTTACTGGGCACTCGGCCTCTTCACTGCCTTCCTCACCTCCTTCTATATGTTCCGCTTGTGGTTCCTGACCTTCTTCGGTGAATATCGCGGCGCTGCTGAAGAAAAACACGGACATGGCCACGACACTCACGGCGGGCACGGTCATGGCGGAGTGCACGAAAGCCCGAAAATCATGCTTGTGCCGCTAGTCATCTTAGCGGTGCTTTCCGTAATTGGCGGATGGGTCGGCGTTCCCGGCTCGCTGGGTGGCAACAACCGTTTTGATAAGTTTCTGGGTCCTGTGTTTCGTAGTACGGCTCCGGTATTGAATGCGGAACATGTAGCGCCTGGCGAAACTACACCGCCTGAACAGCAGACCGAGGGTCCTGAACCCCGAACCAGCGGGACCACAGAGCTTCTCTTCACGGGCATTTCAGTAACAGCAGCGTTACTTGGATTCGCTTTGGCATGGTTCCTCTACCTAAAGAATCCGCAATTACCAGACCGGATCGCCGCATCTCTCAACGGCCTCTACACAGCCGTCGTACATAAGTACTACGTTGACGAAATTTATTCCGCTCTATTCGTCAAACCACTTTTGGCAGTGTCTGCCCAGGTTTTTTGGAAAGGCATCGATCAAAACGTCATCGACGCCACGGTTGACAACAGCGCCGATGCAGCCCGCGAAGTCTCTGACACAGTACGCCACATGCAGTCCGGCAACATTCGTTCGTATGCGGGATGGGTTGCCGTAGGAGCTGCTGCGGTGATTGTTTACATGATTTGGATCGGGACGACCATACGATGAACTCGGCCAGCCTCGACAATTGGATTCTCACGCTAGTGACATTCATCCCGCTTGCCGGCGGGTTGCTGCTCATGCTTTTCCCACGCCGTGATCGCGATATACGAGTGTTTGCTCTCGTCGTATCGCTTCTTACATTTATTGTTTCGCTGCATCTGCCTGTGCATTTTCACAGGACACAGCCCGGATTTCAGTTCGAAATTAATTCGCAATGGATTTCATCTCCCAACATTCATTACCACATGGCCATCGATGGCATCTCCATGTGGCTGGTCGTGTTGACGACCTTCCTCACGCCATTGTGTGTGCTGATTTCATGGAAGTCGATCCACGAACGGGTGAAGGAATTCTTCATCCTTCTTCTGATTCTGGAGACGGCGATGATCGGCGTCTTCACTTCGCTCGATCTCTTCCTCTTCTACTTCTTCTGGGAAGCCACGTTGATCCCAATGGCGCTGCTCATCGGCATGTATGGACACGGCCGGAAGGTTTACGCCGCCATCAAGTTTTTCTTGTACACGATGATTGCCTCCATGTTCATGCTGGCGGCGATCTTGTGGCTTTACGCGAAAGTGGGATCGTTCGACTTCGTGGTCATACAGGAAGCAATCCGCAGCGGCCGCGTGGAAAATTTCTCTGCCGCAGCGCTTTGGTTATTCCTGGGATTCTTTATTGCCTTTGCCGTCAAGGTTCCGCTCTTCCCTTTCCACACATGGTTGCCGGATGCCCACGTCGAGGCGCCTACTGCCGGATCCGTTCTGCTCGCGGGTGTGATGCTGAAGATGGGAACTTATGGCATGTTGCGATTCAATCTGGGTTTGTTTCCTGAGGAATCTCGTCACAACGCCAACTGGATCATGATTCTAGCTCTGATCGGCATCATCTACGGCGCGCTGGTCGCGATGGTGCAGCCGAATATGAAGAAGCTGATCGCCTACTCGTCGATCAGTCACTTGGGCTTCGCCGTACTCGGAATTTTCAGCTTCACACAAGCCGGTCTCGATGGCGCGACTTACATAATGCTGGCCCACGGAGTGGCAACTGGCGGCCTTTTCATGCTGGCCGGGATTCTTTACGAGAGACGCCATACCTACGACATCGTTGAGTTCGGCGGACTCGCGACCCCAATGCCCGCCTATGCGTCATTTTTCCTCTTCATTGTGCTCGCCTCCGTGGGACTTCCCTTGCTGAATGGTTTCATCGGCGAGTTTCTCGTATTAAGCGGAGCCTTCCAGGCTCGCGCCATCTACGGAATTCTCGCAGCCACAGGCGTGATCTGGAGCGCGTGCTATCTGCTCTGGATGTATCAGCGTGTTTTCTTCGGAAAAGTAAAGCACGAGATCAACTTGTCGCTGCCTGATTTGACTGGCAGAGAACATGCCGCACTCTGGCCTGCGGCTGCTATGGCGCTTCTCATGGGAGTCGCGCCTTTACTCTGGTTGAACACCATTGATGCTGCGGTCCACAACGTCTTGACTCCGGTCGCACAATTAGCCAGTAAGGTGGTAGGCCAGTGAGCGCGACACCCCAAACCATGCAAGGCATTCCCCAAGCTGTTGACTATATTCGTATCCTGCCAGAGATCGTTCTTTCAGTTTTCGGCATGATCATCATGCTGATCGATCCGATACTTGATCAAAAGCAAAGCCAGAAAACTATAGGAGTTATAGCTCTTTGGGGGGCTCTTGCAGCCCTGGCCGCAACGGTCTATCAAGCGCAATATCCCGGCATGGCATTCTGGAGCATGGTACAGGTGGACTCCTTCAGCATCTTCTTTCATTTCCTGGTTGCCGCAATCACGTTCGTGGTTGTACTTACTTCATTCGAATACATGGCAGTGCAGGAGATTCGCGCCGGAGAATACTACGGCTTGCTTCTGTTCGGTGCGGTGGGCATGAGTTTGATGTCATCGGCAATGGAGCTGGTGCTTGTCTTCATCGCTTTGGAAATCTCTTCCATATCTACCTACATCCTGGCTGGGTTTCGCCGCCGCTCAGCAATCAGCAGTGAATCGTCGCTTAAGTATTTTCTTTTGGGATCATTCGCCACTGCCTTCTTCCTGTACGGCGTGGCCTTGATGTTTGGCGCAACTGGTTCGACCAGCATCAACGAAATTGCAGAATTTCTTCGACCAGGACAGCCTTCTGTTCTCGCATACGTCGGCGTAGCTTTCATTTTTGTTGGTTTGGGATTTAAAGTTGCCGCCGCTCCATTTCATATCTGGACACCAGACGTATATGAAGGCGCTCCCTCTCCAATAGTCGGATTCATGTCCACGGGTCCAAAAGCCGCAGTATTCGCGGTACTGTTGCGGATTATGTTCCAGGCAAACGCCCCGGGAAGGCTGTGGCTCATTTGGGTTGTGGCTGCGCTCTCCATGACGCTGGGGAATCTCGGAGCGTTGGTGCAGACGAATGTGAAGCGGTTGTTGGCTTACTCGTCCATCGCGCATGCAGGGTACTTACTAGTCGCGTTCGCCGCACTGCCGAATCCTGGCATTCCGGCAGCCATGTTCTACACCGCCTCCTACGCCGCAATGAATGTGGGAGCATTTGCAGTGGTAAGTCACTTCGGAGGAGCAGGAGAGCGTTACGTCAACCTCGAAGATTACGCCGGACTTGGCCGGCGGTCTCCGCTGCTGGCTGCAATCCTGACGATCTTCCTCCTATCACTGATAGGCATTCCGATCACTGGAGGCTTCTTCGCCAAGTTCTACGTCTTCAGCGCGGCATTGCAGGCAAATCTGGTTGGTCTGACAATTATCGGTGTGCTGAATAGCGCGGTCGGCGCTTACTACTACTTGCGGATTATTGTCGTGATGTATATGCGAGATGAGCGGGAAGAAATATCGGTGGCACCTATCCCGTTCGGACTAGGAGCCGCTCTCGCCATCAGCCTGGCTGCGACCATCTACTTAGGTGTTCTTCCAGGACGCGTTTTGGATTACGCATCGCGTTCTGTGGCCGACCTGGTTCATTAATCCAGTTCTCGAACTCTTCGTGCTAACTAGCCAAAGAAAACTTGGCGCAAGTTCCTGCTGCGTTGACATTTTATCTATGGCACATGCATCATGACTTCTACTTTGAGCGACAGCAATGGCAATCATGACTAAATGGATTCAGCGATTTTGGACGGAGGAGGTCGGTCTTGATACTGCTGAGTATGCTGTGATCGTAGCGATTCTTTTGATTTTGGTGATCGGAACTGCGCGTCTCATCGGAGCACGCCATTAACTGCCATTGACGCGCTGCTTAGTTTCAGACTCTACGTGCGTAGTGTCGAATGACTAGGCTCTCGGCATTGACTTTTAGAGGCAAACCAGTTCATCATATCCCCCTGGCCAATGATTAATTCCCGGAGGCACTTGTGACACAACTACTAAAGAGAATTTGGACAGAGGACAATGGCCAGGATATCGCTGAATATGCTGTAATGCTGGCCGTGATTTTAGTCTTGGTGGTGGGAACAATAAGTCTTATTGGTACTCACGCCAATTCCGTGTTTTCGAACGTCGCCAGCTCAGTTCAGTAACTATGATTTCGTAATTCGATCTCGGCTTTTAATAATCTAAAACTCAGCCCCGTTCAGCGTAATGCGTGGCGTAAATTCTCCTTGTTGGTTTTTACTCCATTGCTCTTCGGGCATCGTGGATACCGACAAATGCATTCACGCCCGTCACAATGGCTTCCGGTACAAACCAAAGAGAATTATGCTTTTTCTTCATGTAATAGGACAGATAGGCTATGCCTGCATCGGCGGAGAGCCCGGCAGCTAGCATGTATCTTCTGCGGGTGAAGGCGCTCGGAACCCAGGCACATGTCCGATCAACCAGACAATCATGAGTGGCCTGGACATTCGCAATACTGGCTGCGAACATTCCGCCTGTCCATAGCATGTAATTGCGATCTATTACCTGACGATCGACTCCGAAAGGTCCGCCTCTCGCCGCAGGCGGTGCGCCCTGCCAGGATTGCTTATGGGCTTTGACAACGGGATCCTGAGAAGGTGCGGCATCGCTGGAATCTGTACCATTCGCGTTTGGGGCATCTGGTAGATCTTCCGAAGCCACTGCAAGACTTAGCGCCACATTGCCAGCGCTCTTCAGCGCAACGATGCGTTCCGATTGCGCCAGCAACGGTGTTCCTGAGATCGTAGAAATTATAAAACCGGTAATAACAATCTTCCCAAAGCCGTATCGCACCTTGCCTCCTGTGACTCAGTTCACGTTGTCCAATTGCTGTTGCCCCCGTCACTAATGAAGGCATCGCTGCGCAACAAATTGGGCGCGGGTACATTAGAGCACTTTAATGTCCGAGATTAGCCTTGCCTGGCAATGTACGCTAGTAGCCGCAGAGCTAGTACTTTCGACTTCGGAGGGAATTTGTATGGGTAAGTTAGAAGCTAGATCTTTCAGGCTTTAGTTCTCCAACTCTTTTCTAAAGCTCTAAATTGTTTTCTAAATGTAGTCACGAACTTCTGCTTTTGAATATTCTCATCGTGCCTCATCAGATCTGATTCGAGACAAATTTGTTATCAATTCTAGATTTTTCTCTCATTGTGAGACTCCGGGTAGGAAGACACTGATCACAGGTGACACAAAACAAAGCAGATCACAACAGTTCCCAAATTGGCATTTAGGCTGCAAAGAAAAGTGTGCCGCACGAGTGTAGGTGCCTACTTACACTTTGAGCTTTCAACGAAGCGATGCGGCAAGTATGGCTCCGGGTCCTTCCGTTCGGGTCAGGAAAGCCACTCACAAACATTGTTGAAAAGTCGCTTACTAAGCGAGAGGGGCGAAGCCTTGCCAGATTCAGGATATAACGTGCAATCGTCGTCGATATTCAATTTCACTACGCCAGCCGAACGATTTCTGCCGTCTCACCAAATCTCTCACTGGCATGCAATCTACACCAGTCCGAGACATGAGAAGCGTGTTCATGAATATATGGCTAGCCGCCAACTCGAATGCTTTCTGCCGCTCTATCGAGCGGTGCATCGCTGGAAAAATGGGTGCAAAGCCACGGTCGAGCTTCCCTTGTTTCCTGGGTATCTGTTCGCGAAAGTTTCGCAGAATGAGCGAATACGGGTACTGGAGATCCCTGGAGTACTTTGCTTTTTAGGAAGTAAAACAGGAGCTTCAGAAATCTCAGACCTCGAAATTGAAACTCTGCGTTCGGGACTGCACTTACAAAAATTCGAGCCTCATCATCATCTTGCCATTGGAGAGAAAGTTCGCATTAAATCAGGACCGCTAAGCGGTCTTAGCGGCGTCCTGTTGCGCAACGCAAACAGCTTCCGGATAGTGCTCACTCTGGAGTTAATCCAGCAGAGTGTTGCCGTCGAGCTGGATGCCGCTGATGTAGAGCCCATTCGGCCACAAGCATTTTCCGCCTCATATTCGAGCAAACAGAATTAGCAGATGACTGCGCCTAAAGAATCCACCAGAAGTTCAACTGAAGCCAGAATCATTGAAGCTGCCGTGCAACTATTCTCGCGGCAGGGCTTCACGGGGAGCAGTACGTCTGAAATTGCAAAGCTCGCTGGGGTGAGTGAAGTAACCGTCTTCCGTCATTTCCCCAGAAAAAAAGAGTTGTTCTGGGCGGCCACTGAATCCCGGCTTCGGCGCTTACGTATCAGTAAGGAGCTTAAGCAGCGGCTGGAGCTCGATGAAAACCCCCGAACCGCCTTGCCTGGAATCATTTCACTTCTGGTTGAGACGGTGAGACACCAGCCTGAGACGATTCGACTTTTATACATCAGTCTTTTCCAAGTAGACCAGGGAGCGGAGAGAGTATTGCGCAAACATTTAGCGACCTTATTCGAGCCGGTTCAGCAATATCTATCGCGTTGTGCGGCCAAAGGCCTGATTCGAGATTTGGAGCCAGGAGTAGCCGCCCTCGGACTTGCAGCCTCTGTAGCTGCGCATGAAAATTTGAAATCCATTTTGAGCCAGAGCGAAACCTTGTGCACAAGTACGGATGATGCGATCGCGGCTTACACAGACTTCTGGACGAAAGCCCTGGTGCCGGATCTCAATGCACCTACGGTCTATGCAGCAGAAAGCGCCGCAGTAATGAGTTTCAGTACCCTCCACCACCCAAGGACAACCGAATGAGCGACCACCAGTCAGTGGCCATAAACAAGAAGAGTGAAATCGAGCCGTTTAGTTTTACCGAAGCCCTCTCTTCTCCCATCGATATTCGCGACGATCAGCTGTCGATCGTGCAGTTCTGGCGCGTTCTACAAAAACGCCGCTGGCTCGTCTTCGGCAGTTTGGCAGCCGTAGTGTTACTGGTAACAATTGTTTCTCTGTTGCTTCCGAAGCGTTACGACGCCTCCTCTCGTATTCTCCTTGATCTCGAAGGTTCCGATGATCTTGGGCTCGAACAAGTCGTCATGCCCATGGGTATGGACCTCAACACGAAACTGGAAACCCAGATAAAAATCGTTCAGAGCGACACCATCGCAACTTCTGTAATCAAGCAGTTGGGCCTGTATCACAATAAGACATTCGCCGGTGACTTCGCCGCACAACCTGGGCAGGAGTTCGACAGCCTTGATTTACAGAAACGCGCTCATCTTCTTGAGTTGTTTCACAAATCTTTAAACGTCCAACTCATACCAAAAACGCAAATTATTGAACTCCATTTTCGGGGTAAGAATCCAGCGCTCGCAGCGGACATTGCAAATGCAACCGCCAGCATCTACATCGAGCACAACTTTCAAACGAAATATCGTGCCACGATACAAACCTCGGACTGGCTCACGAAACAGCTCGACGATTTGAAAAAGCGCGCCGAAACCGCGCAAGAAACGCTAATCACCTATCAGCGTAAAACCGGAATCTTAGGAACCGACGAAACTCACAACATTATTACTGACAAACTTGAAGAGTTAAATAAGGCTGTGTCGGCTGCGGAGGGCGATCGCATTCTCAAAGAAGCCCGCTACCGGATCGCGATGACGGAAAACCCGGAACTCATCGCTAACATCGCCCCTGAAAGCGTACTCGGAGCGCTCTACAAAGATCGCGCTGAAGTCCGGTCGCAATATGCCCAACTCGCCGCGAAGTATGGCGCGTCTTATCCGCGTGTGGCGCAATTGCAGTCTCAATTAAACGAACTCGATGCCAGCATCGTTCAAGAAATCCAAAAAGTTGGCGATACGGTCCATGCCGAATATAAGACCGCTCTCAAGTCTGAGCAAATGCTTGAGGACACCTTCAATACCCAAAAGCAGGAAGCCTATAAATTAAACGAGGATGCGATTCAATATGCGATACTTCGACGCGACGTTGAATCCAGCCGCGATCTTTATGAAGGATTGCTGAAGAAACTTAAAGAGGCCGGCATTCTGGCGGGCTTGAAATCCAGCAACATTAATATTGTTGACCAAGCTAGCATCCCCATCGAGCCGGTTGAACCAAAAATTCCGCTCAATATCGCTTTAGGATGCATGGGTGGTCTGCTGTTTGGGATGGCCCTGGCCTTCGTTACCGAAAACGTGGACAACTCAATCCGCACTCCTGAAGACGTGGAAGCTTACTGTTCGCTTCCTTCGCTCGGGATCATTCCTTCCGTTTCTATAAACGGAAAGAGTGTGCGGCAAAGTTTGACCAGCCAATCCCCAGCGCGGTTCATTCTTCCTGTAACGATGGAACATCGCAACTCGGGCAGTGCGGAAGCCTTTCGCGCGTTGCGCACTTCCCTGTTGCTATCTTCTCCCGGTGCTCCTCCGCAAGTGATCCTTGTAACCAGCGCCATGATGCAAGAAGGAAAGAGTTTCACTGCGCTGAATCTTGCTGTAGTGCTTGCGCAGACTGGACAAAAAGTTCTTCTCGTTGACTCCGATATGCGCCGCCCAGCAGTCAATAAGTATCTGGGTATCCCAATGACCAAAGGCCTGAGCGCATGTCTCGCCGGTACCGAAGATCCTGCCAAGGCGGTTATAAAAATCGAGGAAATACCTGGATTGCACGTAGTCACTGCCGGCCACATGCCTCCATACCCTTCAGAGATGTTGGCCTCTGAAGCTATGCCGGCTCTGGTGCGACTGTGGCGCGAAGAGTTTCGCTACATCGTGATCGATACGCCTCCGGTGCTTGCGGTCACTGACGCGGTTGTCTGCGCCAAGATTGCCGATGTTGTTGTTCTTATCGCCCGCTCGGAAAAGACCGGACGCCAATCTCTGAAACGCACCTGCGATCTGCTCAGAAAAGTTCGCGCCAACATCGCGGGCGTGGTCGTGAATGACCTCTCATTCCGCTCAGTGGATTACCGCCAGTACTACGGCTACTACGGTAATGAATATCAGAACTACTACCATCATGACGCGGCCCACAGCAATGGAAATGGAAACGGGAACGGTCACAGCAATGGAAACGGACATGGCAATGGGAATGGAAACGGCAATGGCCTTCACTAAATCCAGCCACGCCGTTATACGAGTCTAAGCACATGAAATCACACTTCAGCAAAACAGCTGCACTGATCTTCTTTACTTTTATTCTCTCTAGCTTTGTCGCTCTTAATGCGCAGCAGCAACGGCCAACCGCTCCGCCTATGATGTCAACTTTTGGCGGAGGCACTGGCTTTGGCAGCGGGGCCACTGTTCCCATCGGCGCTGGTGATCTGCTCGAGATGAGCGTCTTCGATACGCCCGAGCTCAGCGGCAAACTTCGCGTCAGCAATACCGGAGACGTCTCTTTACCGTTGGTCGGATCGCTGCACGTTGAGGGCATGAAAGCTGATGCGGCGCAGGCTCTCATTCGCCAGCGTTACATTGATGGCGGCTTCGTAAAAGATCCGCAGGTAACTTTGTTCATCGCTGAATATGCAACCCAGGGCGTATCGGTTA
>Ga0070741_10001021_pt1 | contig 91282 bp, 93 predicted proteins | sample Coa_R1_4_FD_66440 | JGI IMG/M metagenome (GOLD analysis project Ga0070741, IMG submission 66440) | Surface soil microbial communities from Centralia Pennsylvania, which are recovering from an underground coalmine fire - Coalmine... | ecosystem: Environmental > Terrestrial > Soil > Unclassified ...
GCGCGATAGTTGAGCAATTTTCTGAACCACAATCCATGGTGCTGGTTACCGGACGGTAACGCTTATTAAACGGAAAGATAACGGACCCTCTTGTGGCGCGTTTGTTTACCAATCGCGACATGCGACCGAATCTTGCGCTGCGGTCCCAGCGACCAGTGCGAATCACTAGCGCACTAGCGGAAAGTGCGGAAAGCCCCGGCGGAGCAGATGCAAGGTAGGCGAAAGCGATCATGGCGTCGCCACCATAACCCCGGTGCTAGAAGGAACCCGATTCTGTCGTATAGAACTCGCGCACCCTCGAGGGGGGGCCGCGTCAGTCGAAGAACTGCGGCGAGTGCTTCAGGCTTTCGAAAGTCGCCAGGTCGTGGTTGATCCAGAGCTGCGCCTTCTTATCGACTACGATGCGCGCCAAGCGGGCGCGCGAGGCGTGGGTCTGCTCGGCATCGGTGTTTATCGACGGCACTCGGTCGTTGTCCCAGTTGTCCTTGAAGTGGGCCACGTCGCCGGTCAGGACGATCCAGCCGGCCTTGGCGAGGTGCACGAGCAGGGACTGGTGCCCCGGCGTGTGGCCGGGTGTCGAGAGCAGCACGACGCTGCCGTCGCCGAATATGTCGAGGTCGCCTTCGAGCAGCCGTAGCGGCCGGTTCTTTTTGAACAACGGCCGCTTGCCCGGGGCGAAGGCCCAGTCGAACTCCGCCTTCTGGATCAGCAGCGTCGCGGCGGAGAAGCGGTCGACGTTGCCGATATGATCGGCGTGAGTGTGCGACACGGCGACGAAGGCAATATCTGCCGGCTGCACGCCGATCTCGTTGAGCTGTGCCGCCAGCGTTCGCGCACGCGTGGCATGGCCGACCGGGGTGTCGACCGGGTGGTCGGCGACGGCGTCGGGGTAGCCAGTGTCCCACAGCAGCCATTGGCGGCCATGCTTGATCAGGGCGCAAGTGTTGGCCTGCTCGATCGGCCGGCCGACCTTGACGCCCGGCGACCACAGCGATTGGTCCTTTGCCGAGTTATGGCCGCAGTCCATCACATAAAGCCGGTCCGCTGTCTGCGCCCAGGCTGGCGCGGCAGCGAGGAACGCGAAAAGGAGGACGACAGCTTTCATGAGTTCCCTTCCTCCTACAAGGCGCGACGTCGACCGGCTTGAATGACCGATCATGCCCGCCGGTGCACAAAGCCGTAGCGCAGGTTGCTGCGCGTCGGGCCCGCCTTTTCGTATTCAGCTTTCATGCGGCTGAGGTTGTCGGGTACGAGGCCCGCCTTGCGCGCCGGCAGGAACAGCCGCAGGCCGTTTTCACCCAGTATCGCGTTCTTTACCGGCCCGTCGGCCGGGCCGAGCGGCTTGAAGCCGTGCTTCTTCTGCATGTCTTCGGGAATCTCGAGCCGCCGCAGGCCCTCGATCTGCCATTGCGGCGATCCGGTCCACACCGAATCGGTGCCCCAGATGACATGATCGTGGCCAAGCCCCCTGATCAGTGTGCCCATCATGGCGGCCGCCAGCATCGGTTGGGCGATCACGTTCCAGGCGAAGATGGCGCCCAGATCGCCATAGACGTTGGTCACGCCGTACTTGGCCGGGATCTCGGCGAGATCGGTGAGCCAGGAGAGACGCCCAGTTTTCTCCCATTCGTCGACGCCGTCGCTGGGCGGCCCGCCGAGATGGCGGTAGCCCGAGTGGTAGATGACGAAGTTGAGCTGCGGCCAGTCTTTGGCCGCCTTGCCGACATCGCCGACTTGGGCATGGCCCGCCAGTTGCGGCAACCGCTCCTGGGCGAACAGTGGGAACAGTCCCTTGTGCACGCAGACGTTGCGGATGCCGGCCTTCGCCGCCCTCTCGTAGAAGGGATACATCAGCTTCTCGTCGTCGAGCCTGAAGGCGGTCTTTCCGCCGTGGGCGATGATGAAATCGCCGATCGTATAGGCTTTCCAGCCGTCGGGCTTGTAGGTCTCGATGGCATGATCGACGGCGTCGAGCCAGCCGGGCTGGCCGGGCGTCAGTGTGAAGTGCGCCAGCATGCGCTGGCCACCGGCTTCGCGGTTGACCCGTTCGCGCGCCTTGAACACCGCGTCCTGCGGCAGGAGCCAGTCCTTCGGATCGTCGGATGGCGCGTTGGTGAGCAGCGCGAGCTTGGTGTCGCTGTCGAGGTAGATCTCCTTCATGAAGTTGTCGAACTTCAGGTTCTCGATCGTCTGTTCTTTGCCCTTCATGCCGGGGTCCCAGCCGGTCTTCGCCGAGAGTGCGCGCTGCCACATCAGGCCGCCGACCCGCTTGGGGTCGGCGACGAAGGGCGCGGGATCGTCGCGTACGAAGTGGGTGTGCGCGTCGAGAATCATCTGGCCCTTGAGGGAGTCGGCGCGGGCCTGGGCAAGCTCTGGTGTGGTGGTCTCGCCCCGGGCCACCGAGAACAGCGAGCCATAGACCTGGTTCATCACCAGGTAGGAGGCCGCCATCCCGGCGGCGGTCTGGAAAAAGCGGCGCCGGCTCACGCCATGGCGCGCAGCCAACGAGCTGCCGAGGTCCTTGAGCCGCGCCTCGACCTCGCGCTGCTGCGGCGTCTGCGGCGCCGGCAGGTACTCGTCGCTCGACACGATCTGGGTGGGAATGGGCGAGGCGAAGGGAAGCTCCTCGGCCCCGTGCAGATCGTGCATCTGCTCAGCCGTGATGCCGCGCATGGTGGCGCTCCTAGTATTCGATCTTGATGGTGACGGTCTTGGCTTCGCTGCCAAGCTCGAAGGAGGCCTTGTCCCAGAAGGGCGGCGAGAGGAGCTCGCGGGCATCATTGGAGACGCCGTAACCCTCCTGCGGGATGCCAGTCGCATCGCGGTCGAGCTTGCCGTTGCCGTTCTCGTCGTGGAATGCGGTGATGGCGTAGCGGCCGGGCGGCAAGTCATGGAAGGTGACGCTGCCGCCTCCCGCGACCGGCTTGCCGCGGAACGCCGCGATCTGCTGGCCTTCCTTGGGGAAGGCCTCCTTGCTGTTGAATACGCCGGCGACGAGCAATCCCTCGGCGCTTTTGGCGCCGCTCAGCTTGACCGTCAGGTCGGCCGCCAGAGCGCCATGGGCCATGGCGCCCGTGGCGATGGCGAAGACGATGGTGCGGATCGTGTACTTCTCGATGTGCAGCCTCATGGTGCTTCTCCTCGGGTTGGTTCGACGACGCGTGCGGCAGTCATCGTCCGCGGTAGACCGGCGCGCGCCCTTCCTTGAGCGCTCGCGCGTATTCGACGCGGTCGTCGGTCTGCATGATCCTGGCGAAGATCGGGAAGGTCGCGGCCAAGGCGGCATCCTCGGCGGCCAGCGCCTGGCGAGACGAGGCGGGCACGGCCTGGACTCCCAAAGGCGCGTTGGCGGCGATCTTGCCGGCGATCCCGATGGCGCGATCCAGTTCCTTGCCGGGCTCGGCAATGTCCTGAACGAGGCCCATGCGGCGCGCTTCCTCGGCGTCCCATTCGTCGCCGGTCAGCATGTAGCGCATGGCATTGCCCCAGCCGGCCTCGCGGGCGAAGCGGACGGTGCCGCCACCGCCGGGATACACGCCGCGCGCCACCTCGGCCTGCGCGAAACGTGTGTCGCTCGCCGCGACGCGGATGTCGGCGGCGAGGAAGAGCTCGTGTCCCACCAGCTGGGTCTTGCCATGGACCGCCACCACGACCGGCTTCAGGCGATTGGGCCCTGATGTGCCGATCGGATTGACGAATTCAGGGATAGGGGCCGCAAATTGCCGGGAGCGGACGGCTTCGGCCCATGACGCCGGGTCGAGGCCGGGGCAGAAATCGGAACCGTGCGCGAACAGCACACCGACGCGCAGCGCCTCGTCATGGTCGAGCTGCCAGTAGGCGCGGCCCAGGGCCAGGAAGGTCGCGACCTCGAGGCGGTTGCCGATCTGCGGGCGGTTGATGCCGATCAGCAGGACAGCGTTGCGCCGTTCCATGGTGATGTAGTCGCCGTCCTTCCTGCCATCGTCGGCGCGGGCCGCGCCTGCGGTTCCGGCGAGAGCTCCCGCCGTGGCAGCGGCGACCAGCAGGACGCGTCGCTTGAGCAATTCGCTGCGGTCGTTCATGGATCGCCTCTTTTCCAAAAGTGGGTACGAATTCGTACCATTCACTTGCACAAGGTGGTACGACAGTGTACCAATGTCAACCATGAAAGCGCCGCGTCGCACCTTCCTGGGTGGCATTGCCTTGTTCACGATCGCGCGAGCCGGCTTTGCCGGGGCCGCCATGAGGGCGGGGTGCGCCAATGGTTTCCGGCCGGCGATGAGCAGGATCGCCGGGGAATTCCAGCCTGCGATGGAAGTCGATTACGCCGAAGGCGCCGTGTTGTTGCGACGGCTTCTCGAAGGCGAGAGGTTCGACGTCGTCATCCTGGCGCGCAGCAGCTTTGATGGCCTCATGCCGCAGGGCATCGTGCTCGCCGACTCGGTCATTGATCTCGCCGCGACCGACAGGCTCGGGGTCGCGGTGCGGCGCGGCGATGCGCTGCCCGACGACGAGACCGTCGGCGCGTTCCGGCGCTGGCTGCTCGGCCTGAAATCGGTGGCGCTCACCAATCCCGCCGTCGCAGGTGCCGCCGGCCGGCAATTCCTGACGTCCATCGAGCGCCTCGGCATCGCTGAGGAGATCAAAGGCAGATTGATCTTGACGCCGGGCGGACCGGCCAACGTCCGGCTAGTGACATCGGGCGAGGCTCAGGCCGCGGTTCAACTCAGCCATCTCCTGAGCGGTGTCGATGGATTGGCGGTCGTCTCCGTCCCGGCCGAGTTCCGCGGCACCGTGATATTTGCTGCCGGCGTTGTCGCCGGCACGCCCGACCAAGCCGCCGCCATCTCGCTGATGAAGTTCCTGAGGGGACCCGTTGCGGCCCAGGCGATCGAAGCATCCGGCATGAGGAGGAGCCCATGGCCAACATGAAGAGCGTTCGGTTTGCGATCGCCATGCTACTGGCGACGTGCGCATCGGCATTGGCGCAGCAAGCCGGCCGACCGGCTGATCCACCCTTCACGCTGCCCGCGGAGGTCGAAATCCGCAAAGCGACGATCTGGAGCGACGGAACGCGGCTCTCGGCCGACCTCTATGCGCGCAAGGGCGCCGAGGGAAAGCTCCCGACCATCGTCATGGCCTATGGCTGGGGCGGCACCAAGGCCAACTTCCGCGCCGAGGCGGCAGCCTTCGCCCAGGCGGGATTCCTGGCGGTGACTTTCGACTATCGCGGCTGGGGCGAAAGCGATGGCCGCCTCGTGCCCGCCGAGCCCCTGCCCGCGGAGCGACCCGCCGGCCCCTTCACGGCGCGGGTGCGCGAGTTGCGCGAAGTCATGGACCCGCCGGCCGAGCTCGAGGACCTCGCCAACGTCCTGCATTGGCTGCAAGCCGAGCCGCAAGTCGAGGTGAACCGCATCGCCCTCTGGGGCACGAGCTTCGGCGGCGGCATGGCGATCGCCGCCGCCGGCCGCGATCGGCGAGTGAGGGCGGTACACGCGCAGATGGTTCCACTCGACATCCGCGCGCTCGACCAGGTCGGCTATCGCGAGGGCACCCGGCGCGCGCGCGGAGAGCTCGAATGGCCGCAGCCAGGAATCGTGGCGGTCAATGGGCTGAAGGGCGCGCCGATTGCCGAGCACTTCCTCAACTTCTCGCCCGCCGCGGCCCTCGACCTCAATCGCGATTGCGCGGTGCAGATCGTGCTGGCCGGCAAGGACGAGTTGTTCGACATCCGCGGGTCGATTGCCGCCTATGAGGCATTCAAGGGGCCGAAGAAGAACCTGGTGGTGTTGCCGGAGGCCACGCACTACGACGCCTACACCAGAGCGCGTCCCGAAGTGCTCCGGCTGGCGACCGTCTGGTTCGAGCGGCAATTGAAGCCTTAAGGATCGAGCACCTTGTCCACTAAGATGCCGACAATGAAGCAAAGCACGAAACCTGAGCAGCTTGCCCCGGTGGACAGCGCGGACGCCCAGCGCCAGCGCGTGCTGGGGGCGGCCTTCGCCGCCTTTCTCGAGAAGGGCTACGCGCGCACCAGTATGCTCGATATTGCGAGCCGCGCCAAAATCTCCAAGCGAGATCTTTATGCGATGTGCTCCGGCAAGCCGGAAATGCTGCGCGAGGTGATTGCCGAGCGGGCGCGACGCATGCGCCTGGCGCTCGATCTTCCCGCCGCAACGGACCGTGCTGGCCTGGCCGCGACCTTGAAGGCGTTCGGCCTGGCGGTCTTGAAGGGCGTTTGCAGCAGACCCGTCCTGGTCCTGCACCGCATGGCCATCGCCGTCGCCGAAGACGCGCCCGAAGTGGCGCGCACCCTCGACGAGGCCGGCCGCAAGGTGAACCGGGGGGCGTTGCGCCGGTTCCTGGCGCAAGCGCAGCTTGCCAAGCTGTTGAAGCCGGGGGGCGACCCGACGACGATGATGGACGACTTCTTTGCGCTGTTGTGGGGCGGCCTCCTGATCGAGCTGCTGATGGGAGTAAAGCCGACGCCGTCGTCGCAATCGCTCAATGCAAGAGCAGAGCGCGCTACGAGCAAATTTCTCGACATTTACGGTGCCTAGGAGTTGCATCGCAGCGGCAGCTCCGCCGCCGGATCGAGCGCGACGGCGCTTCGAGGCGAGATGTTCTAAAGCTTGCCGATGTCGGCGCCGTCGGCCAGGGCGTCGCGCGCAGCGCGGCCGACCTGCGCGCCGATCAGGATCGTGAGCGAGGTCCAGTACATCCACACCATGATGGCGGCGAAGCCCGCCGTTGCGCCGAACGCCGAGGTGAGCTGCGTCACCTCGAAATAGTAGACCAGGGCGCGGTTGCCGGCGGCGAATAGCAGCGCGTTGACCGCGCCGCCCAGCAAAGCGAAGCGCCAGGGCACGCCGCCGGTTGGCAGCCACTTGTAGATCAAGGTGAAGAACGCGGTGATGATGCCGTAATGCGTGAAGCCCGAGATGGCCGGGCCGATCCACTGCCCGAGGATCGGGAAGGCCTGCAGCGCGCCGGCATAGGCCGAGAGCAGCACCGAGCTCATGATGACGGCGATCAGCATGATGCCCAGCACCACCATCAGCAGCAGCGCCAGCGCCCGCGACTTGAGGCTCGCCAGCACGGGATGGATCTGCCGCGTCGTGGCGCCGCGCCAGATCACGTCGATGCTGTCGTCGAGCTCCACGAACACGCGACTGCCGGTGTAAAACAGCACCAGCACGCCGAGGATCGCGGCGACGCCGCCGCCCTTGAACAGGTCCTCCGAGGCGAAGCGCTGGATGCTCTTGAGGTGCTCCTGGTCGACCACGGTGCCGAGCGCGTCGAAGACCGCCTGCTGCGCCATCAACCGGCCGACGAACGGTTCGGCTATGGCGATCGAGAAGATCATGATCGGGCCGAGCGCGAACATGGTGTAGAACGCCATCGCCGCGGCCGAGGTCGACAGACGGTTGGTGAAGAAGCCGGTGAAGACGGCGTAGGCGATTTGCCAGAGCTTGTGCAGCATGAACGCAGCGCTCAGAGGGTCATCAGAACGGTTTCAGGCGAAAGCCGAGCAGCAGGATTTCGACCGCCGCGACGATCAGCACGCCGTAGGTGCCGACGGCGCCGAGGAAGCGGCCGCGCGGAATGTAGTCCAGCATGCCGCCGGCATGCAGGAGCCGCGACAGCAAGAGGATCGCCGCCAGGATGCCGGCCATCCGGCCGCCGTAATAGTCCATCACCAGGAAGATCAGCAGCAGGCAAAGCGGCACGAACTCCATGAAATTGCCGTGAGCGCGCATGGCGGCGAGCAGCGTGGGATCGCCGCCGTCGCCCAGCGAGATGTGCTTGGTGCGGCGCAGCCGGCTGATATAGAGCGACAGGAATACGGCCAGCAGGCCGAGCAGCCCGACCGACGACAACAGCAGCCTCATCGCGATCCCCCCTCGATTCGGCGGCATTCTATGGCCATATTGCGGGGACACGCAGCAAGTGGAGGCGAACATCATGTGGCAGGTCTTGCGCAAGAAAGCCGAGATGCCGACCGCCGACCGCGCCCTGCCGGGCCGCGACAGGCCGGCTTTCGCGGTGCCGACCGAGCATTTCGTCAACAAGAACCGCATCCAGGCGCCGTTCCCGGCCGGCCTCGAGCAGGCGATGTTCGGCCTGGGCTGCTTCTGGGGCGCCGAACGCAAGTTTTGGCAGACGCCGGGCGTCTACGCCACGGCGGTGGGCTATGCCGCGGGCTTCACGCCCAACCCGACCTACGAGGAGGTCTGCTCGGGCTACACCGGGCACAACGAGGTCGTGAAAGTGTGGTTCGACCCGAAGAAGGTCTCCTACGACACGCTGCTCAAGGTGTTCTGGGAGTCGCATGATCCAACCCAGGGCATGCGCCAGGGCAACGACGTCGGCACGCAGTATCGCTCAGGCATCTACACCTTCTCGCCCGAGCAGAAGAAGAAGGCCGAGGCCTCGAAGGCGCTCTACCAGAAGGAGCTGGCGAAGAACGGTATGGACGCCATCACTACCGAGATCCTCGACGCGCCGCCGTTCTATTACGCCGAGGATTACCACCAGCAGTATCTCGCCAAGAACCCGAACGGCTATTGCGGGCTCGGAGGCACCGGCGTGAGCTGTCCGGTGGGCCTCGGCGTCGCGGCCGAATAAGCATCGGCCGCCAGGGTCTTCAGCCGTCCAGTCGCGTGAATTTCGCCGAGTAGCCGCCGGCGCCGCCGTATCGGGTGGGAGCCCGGCCGGCGGTCTCCTTCATCTCGGTCAGTGTGCCGGAATTGGCGTCGCTCCAGAGGAAGGTGAAGCGGGCGCCAATGTCACGTGGCTGATAGATGAGCTTCGCGCCGTCGACCGACGCCGTGACGAAGCGCCAGAACGTCCCCTTTTCGGACTTGCTGGCGTAGATGCATTCGGCGGTCTTGCCGCTTTCGACCGACATCACGATAAGCAGCGAGTTGACCCGACCCGCAGGCGTGCGGCCGACGAACTGGTAGGCGCCGACCTTCTGGTGATCGGGCGAATGGACCGATGGGTGATGGGCGATCAGGCCCGGTGGCAGCGGCAGATCGTGTTGCTGGGCATAGGCGTAGGCGTTGGTGAGCTCGACGACGCGGCTCATATCGCCCCAGCTCGATCCGCGGCTGGAGGTGCTCAGTCCGGTCGCCCCCTTGATCTGGTAAGGCGCGTTGTAGGAACTGCGATCCCACATGACCTGCCTGCCCTCGGTGGCGATCAGCAAATCGCGCCGCAACCGGGGCGGCATGGCCTGGAAATCGACGGTCGGCGCCTCGAGCTGACGCATCAGCGCGGCGCAGAACGGGCTGTTTTCGCCGGCCGGGCCGTCGAGTGCTACTCGTCCCGGCGCGGTCGAGAACAGCACCAGCGTGTTGGGCGGCGGCGCGTTCTGCAACTGCACGTCGGGGTGGATGATGGCCGCCCGCTCGGTCTCGAGCTGGCGCCAGCCGTCGGCCGGGTTGTTGCGGCAATTGTCGAACACCATCAGGCGGTGTTTCGCGCCGCCCATGCCGTGGTTGATGTCGCTGATCGCGATGAGCTGGTCGACCGCATTGGGCGTGCTGAGATCGGCGTCGATCGGCACGACGTAACTGTCCTTGACCCATTGCGCGCCGTGGCCGGCGAAGTAGAGCGCGCCGAACTCGGCGCCGCGCAGCGTCGATTTGAACGTGTCGATCGACCGGCGCATCGCGTCGCGGCCGGCATCCATCACCAGCTCGGTCTTGAGCCCGAGCGCCTGGAAGTGCTTGGCCATGTCCGGCGCGTCGCGCTTGACGTTGGGCAGCGAGGCTTCCCACTGGTAGCGCGAGTTGCCGATCACCAGCGCCGCGCCACCCGTGGCTGCCCGCACATGAAAGGCGGGAAGGGCCAGCGTGGCGCCGGCGGCGGCCAGCAGGTGTCGCCGGCCGACGATCTTGCGACGAGATTTCGAAGGTGTGGTCATCTGCTCATCCATCCAGCCGTGTGAAGCGCTCGCTGGCGCCGATATTGCCCCGGCTTCCGACAACGCTGTCATTGAGCGAACTGAAATTGCCCGAATTGGCATCGCTCCAGTCGAATGTGTAACGGGCGCCTTGGTCGCGCGGAACGTATTCGAGACGATTGCTGGAGACGTCGCCGGTGACGAAACGCCAGACCGCGCCCCCCTCCATCTTCCCAACCTTGCCGTTGTAGACCCCTTTCACCGAAATGATGACCTCTGCGGTCTGTCCATCCGCGGACATGACCAGGAGAAGCGCCGGGTCCTTGCCGAACGGGCTTGGGTTCAGGTAGGCCCACGAGCCGACCATGCGGGCCCCGGCCGACTTGACCGACGGCCGAAAGGCGACGAGACCGGACGGCAGGGGCAAGCCGTGCTCATGGGCGTAGGCGTAGGCCTTGGGCAACTCGATGACGCGCGAGGGATCGCCCGGCGGCGGAACGGTACCCTGGCCGGTGCCGTTCAGCACGAAGGGCTCGGCATAACCGTTGCGGTCCCACATGACCTGGCGGCCGTTCGTGGCGATCAGCAGGTCGCGCCGTATCTTCGACGAGATCGATTGAATGTCGACCGAGGGCCGCTGCATCTGCCGCAGGAAGGCCGCGGCAAACGGGCTGTTCTGGCCGGGCGGACCGTCAAGGGCGACGCGTCCCGGAGCGGTCGAGAACAACACCAGCGTATTGGGCTGATGTTCCATGCGGGCGCGCAGCGCTTCGGGATTGATCACCGCCGCCTGCAGTGCCGCCTTCTGCCGCCAGCCGTCGGCCGGGTTGTTGCGGCAATTGTCGAAGACGAGCATGCGGTGGCTGGCCCCTTTGGTCGCCGGCCCCGTGTCCGTGGACTTGACGAGGGTCTTGACGGTGCTCGGGTCGCTGAGATCGGCGTCGACCGGGACGAGATATTGCTGCCGTTCCCAGGCGGCGCCGTGGCCGGCGAAATACACGGCGGCAAAATTGGCGCCGTGCGCCGCCGCTTTCAGCTTGTCGAGCGACCGGTTCATGGTGTCGCGCGTGGCATCCAGCACCAGCTCGGTCTTGAGCCCCAGTGCCTCGAAGGCGCGCGCGACGTCCGGCGCGTCGCGGCGCACGTTCGGCAGCTGGGCTTCCCACTGGTACTTCGAGTTGCCGATCACCAGCGCCACGCCGGCCTGTCCCGCGGCGCGCACGATCGCGGGAAACGCCAGCGTCGCTCCCGCCGCGGCGAGCAGCTCACGTCTGGCAAGCGGACGGCCGGCGCCCCGAGGACGCAACATCGCGACTACTTGGCGTCGATCTCGATGTTGGCGATGCTCTGGCGGCCGCCGGCGTCGCTCACCGTGACCTGCAGCACGTAAGTGCCGGCCGGCACCATCGCGGCCGGCATCTCGATGCCGTTGGCCGTGATGTAGGGCTTCACGCGGTCCGTGATGTTGACGTTGCCGCCACGCAGGATCGCGATCTGCGCGGTGGCCGGATTGATCTTCTCGCCGCCGCGGCCGGCGAATTCGACATGCAGGTCGAACGGCTTGTTGGCGGCCACCGGATCGGCCGGCGAAATCTGCCGGATGGCGGGACCGCGGGTGATCGAACGGCCGGCCTTGCTGACCGGCGAGGGCGGCAGGGCCGCCTCCTGCGGGCTGACCAGCCAGACGCCGGTTCCCTGGGCCAAGCCCTCGCCAATGGCCAGCGCCCCGATGCAAAGAATCGCACAGGAAAATATCGCGCGACGCGCAACGACACCCATGTTCTGCCCTCCGAATAGAGCCTGTGATTTTCTTGTGGCAGCAAATTGTGCCGACACTGTGGAAACCTGTCTAGCAACCCTCTGTACGCTGGAAGACATCCGGTAACTCCCTGTCAAAGCACGTTTTTGAAGCCGGTATAGATCGCGCCGATCGCGGTCGAGGCCGAAACGCCGAGCTGGATCAGCTTCACCATGCGCTGGATGCGGGCTTCCATGGGCTCGCCCTTTCGGCCGGCAACGTGCTTGGCCATGAAGGTCGCGAGCTTCGCCATGGCGGCGTTCTTGCTCTTGCCCTTGAGCTTCAGGGGACGCGCGATCGCGGCGAGCAGCGAGCCCAGCAGGTAGGAGAGCGCGATGCTGACGCTGTATTCCAAGGTCTCGCGCCAGTCGACGGCGCTTGCCGGCAGGATCGGATCGCCATCGGTGAAGTGCACCATCGTCGACATGCCGAACACCGAGGCCAGCGCCACGACGGCGCCGAGACCGAGGGCGACGAACCAGCGGGGGCGCAGCTTGTGTCCGAGCACCAGGCCGAACAGCGCAGGGAGCGCGATCGAGGCGGCGCGCAGCCAGGCCAGCCTTGCGTCGAACTTGATGACCAGCAGGTAGTGCGCGCCGATCAGCACGACCGTCGGCAGCAGCAGGTAGACCACCACGATATCGACGATGCCGGGCGGCTTCGGCGGTTCCTCGACGACCGGCTCGGCAGCCACGGCCGCGCCACCCTCGCGCAACTGCGCAAGTTCGGCCTCGAGCTCGTTCACCCGGTCCTCGAGCGCATGCTTGGCTTCCTGAAGCGACACCACCAGCGCAATGTCGCGATGGCAGGTCTTGCACACGCTGGCGCCGTGGTTGACCGGCTCGCCGCAATAAGGGCAGCTCACGACAGCGCGATCCCTGTCGCAGCCCGCCGCTGCTTTTCGTTCCGGTAACCGAGCACGTGCCCCACCCCTCGATGACCGCGATGATACGCAAATCGAGGGCCCCGGAAAACCGGATTGCAGCCCGCTTCGGTCGATAAAGCACGATGGGTTCGGCTGGAATCAGCCGAACCCATCATGCCCTGTGGAACCGCGATCAGCCGTGCGCGCGAATGGGATGAGATCGAACCATGTGCGGTTCCATCTCATCCCATTCCGCTCTGACGAAACCAACGTAGCAATTGCCGCCGGTCCTGAAATCGACCGGAAACGCGCGACCGCTAATTCCCGCCTTCCCATACTGCCAAGGACTGCACCCCTGTGACTCCGCACCAGATCAAGCTCGTGCAGACGAGTTTCTCCCACATCGCGCCGATCGCCACGATCGCAGCCGACCTCTTCTACGGCCGGCTGTTCGAGATGGCGCCTGAGCTCCGCCGCCTGTTCCCGAGCGACCTCAGCGAGCAGAAGAAAAAGCTGATGGCGATGCTCCGCACCGTCGTCTGCAATCTCGACCGGCTCGACACGGTGCTGCCGGCGGTGCGCGCGCTCGGCCGGCGCCATGCGGGCTACGGCGCCCATGAGGAGCATTTCGCACCGGTCGGCGCGGCGCTCTTGTGGACGCTCGAGCAGGGCTTGGGCGACGGCTTCACCAGCGAGGTCAAGGAAGCCTGGGCGACCGCTTACGGCATCCTCTCGCGCGCCATGATCGACGCTGCGAACCGGGAACGTCTCGCGGCGTGATGGTATACTGGGCAGGATGGCAGCGTTCGACGCCTCCTCTCCTCGTGTCCTTGGGCCAGAGCATCTTCTGATCGAGCATGCCGGCGTCCATTTGCCGGTGACCTTCGTGCGCAGTGCCCGCGCCAGGCGCGCCTCGCTGCGGGTCGATGCGGCGCGACGGCAGATCGTGCTGACCGCCCCGCTGCGCATGGCGCGCGGCACCGCGCTGGGCTTCGCCCAGACCCAGGCCGGCTGGATCGCCGCCCGGCTGAAGCGTCTGCCGGCGCCGCGCCCTTTCGTGGATGGCGCCGAAATACCGCTGTTCGGCGTGCCGCACGTCGTGCGCCATCGGCCCGACGCGCGCGGCACGGTGTGGCTCGAAGCAGGCGAGATCCATGTCGCCGGCAAGCCCGAACATCTGCCGCGCCGCCTGCGCGACTGGCTGACGGCCGAGGTGCGCCAGCGCCTCGTGCCGCTGGTTCACGCCAAGGCAGAGCGGATCGAGCGGCCGGTCAAGCGCATCACGGTGCGCGACAACCGCTCGCGCTGGGGCAGCTGCGGGCGCGACGGCTCGATGTCGTTCTCGTGGCGGCTGGTGTTCGCGCCGCCCGAGGTGGTCGACTATCTGGTGGCGCACGAGGTCGCCCATCTCGTGCACATGAACCACGGCCCGCGTTTCTGGGCGCTCACCGAGAAGCTCTGCAATGGGCCGATGGAGGCCGCCGACGCCTGGCTGCGTCGGCACGGCGAGACGTTGCTGCAGTACGGCGCCTAGCTCACTCAGCGGCCGCCCGGGCCGGGGCCGCGGGCTTCAGGACGGAAGCCGCCTCCTTGGCCACCCGCGTGCCGTCGAAGAAGCGCGGGTTCTGCTGGCCCCACAGCCGCACCGCATTGGCGAAGGTGAAGTCGCGGAAGTCCTCGTCGGTGATGAAGCCGTCCTCGACCAGTTCGTAGGCCTCGGGCACGGGCGAGAGCATGTTGGGCACGTCGAAGTGGCCGATGTCGGAGCTGAAGATCGCATTTATCTTGGCGCCGAACGGATTGGCCTTGCCGAACGCCGTGACGTTCATGCGGTCGTCGGCCTCGCAGCCGAAATAGTAGGGCTTGGCGTAGAGATCGAGCCAATCCTGCTTCTTCTCGATCTTGCAGGCGGCGAAATCGTCGAGCACCGGCACGCCGCCGGTCGGCTCGTCCTCCTCGCGCGCCGGCCAGCCGTCGCGCTTGTCGAGTTCGGCGGCGATGTCGGCATAGCCGTACTTGTCGACGTAGGAGCGCAGGAGCTTGCGGTCGAGCTTCTTGGGATCCATGTAGGCGATGCCCTTGGCGCCGCGCCGCTCCCAATGCTCGATCAGGTCGGCGAACAGCTGACAGCCCCAGCCGACGCCGCCTTCGAGGAAGGCGAAGTTGAGATCGGGGAAGCGCCGCGTCACGCCGCCCAGGAACAGGCCCTTGGCGATGGCGTGACCGGCGGCGGCGAAGTGGCCGATATGGTTGTACGTGAAGTTGCTGGGCGAGTTGCGCAGGCCAAAGCCGCGTCCGCCGGCATGGAAGGTCGGCGCCACGCCGAGCTCGCGGCATTTCTGCCAGACCGGATCGTAGTCGTGGTCGCTGTCGATGCCGAACCGCTCGAACGTCACGGTGTGGCGGGCGAGGTCGGGATCGACGTCCCTGGCCTTGGCCATGCGGCGCGCGGCGTTGCCGAACATGGCGACCTTGCTGCCGAGCTGCTTGACGCAGAATTCGAGCTCCTCGATCGCCTCCTCGGGCGTGAACATCGGGATCACCGCGGCCGGCGTCAGCCGGTCGCCCAGCTTGTCGAAATACTCCGCCGTGACGAGGTTGAAGCCACGGCACACCGCGCGCCGCGTTTCGTCGTCGGCAATGCGCGGCACGCTGAGGCCCGCCGTCGGATAGACGATGCCGAAATCGATGCCGAGCTCGTCCAGCCGGTCGTAGAGCAGCTTGGGCAGCATCGCGGTGGCGCGGTCGACCGTGTTGGTGGTCTGCCGCGTCCAGTAGCCTTCCATGGCGATGCCGCGCTGCTTGCGCTCGGCGATCGTGAGCTTCAGCGCATCGGGAATGCGGCGCTGGCTCTGCAGGAAGCCGTCGGCCGCCTTGTCGCCCGCCAGCTTGCGCATGCGTTCGGCGAACACCGGGTTGTATTCCACCCAGTGGCCGTCGGCGTCGATGATGGGATGCTTGAGGTTGGCGCGTACTTCTGAAGGACTGCGATGAGAACTCATGCTCGCCTCCGAGGTCACAGGCCGGGAACGCTAGCCCTCGGAAGCGGCGGGCGCAACGATCAGCCTCAGCCGAATCTGCCCGGATCGCAGGCCTGGAGCGGCTCGGGCAATTCCCCGCCTTCCATCAGGTTCGCGATCACCCGGGCGGTGATGGTGGCGAGCGTCAGGCCGACATGCTGGTGGCCGTAGCCGCAATAGACGTTGTCGAGCCTGGGCGCGCGGCCGATGGCAGGACGGAAGTCGGGCAGGCTCGGCCGCTCGCCGATCCAGCGGCTGATCTCGGCGCCGCCCACGGCGGGGAAGATGTCCTTGAGATGCCGAACGAGAAGATCGGCGCGGTGCCACGATGGCGGCTGATGCGGCGCGGCGAGCTCGACCGTGCCGGCGACGCGCAATCCTTCCTGCATCGGCGTGATGAAGAAGCCGCGGCCGGCCGGCGTCACCGGCAGGTCGAACTGCACGTTGTCGGGTTGAAGCATCACGTGATAGCCGCGCTCGGCGACCAGCGGCGCGTTGAAACCGAGGAGCCGTGTCAGCTCGCCCGAGGCGCGGCCGGCGGCGATCACCACGGCCTTGGCCGGCAGCTCCTGATCGGTGAGCTTAACGGCGGTTACGCGTCTGCCCTCGCGTACGAAGCCGCGCACCCTGCCGCGCAGCACGGTGCCGCCGTCGGCGGCGAAGCGTTCGGCGAGCGTCTCCACCACCTTGAACGGATTGATGGTGTGCATGCCCTCCGGATAGTAGACGCCGCGCACGATGTGGCTGCTGAGCCCGGGCGCCAGCTCGCGCGCGCGATCGCCATCGACCACTTCGAACACCAAGCCCTTGGCCTTCTGCAACTGCCGTTCCGGCTCGCTCGAGGTGAACTGCTCCTCGGTCTCGTAGACATAGAGCGCGCCCCGGCTCTTGAAGAGCTCGCCCAGGCCCGAGGCCTGGATCTCGCTCTGCCATGCGAGGTTCGCCTGGCCGGTCAGATAGCCCGCCGCGTCGATGCCTTTCCTGACCTCCTTCTCGCTGTAGGCGGCGAGGCCGAAGCGCGCCATCCATGGCAGCAGGTAGGGAATGCTCGGTCCGTGCACGGTGAGCGGTCCGTTCCGGTCGGTCAGCATCTTGGGCAGCTTCTTCAAGGTCGACGGGCGGGCGAGCGGCACGACATGGTCGATCGCGATATAGCCTGCGTTGCCGTAGGACGTGGCTTTGCCGGGCTCGCCGCTGTCGATCAGGATCACGGCATGGCCGGCGCGCTGGAGGGCGCGCGCGGTGGCGGCGCCGACGATGCCGGCGCCAACGACGATCACGGGGTTCTGGGCGTCCAATTGATTTACCGTCCTGAATGACTATTTAGCGTACCATGTCCGCAGCTTCGGAAAACGCAACACCCGGCGCTTCGCCGAATTGGCACGCCACGACCATTCTCTCCGTCCGCAAGGGCGGGCAGGTGGTGATGGCGGGCGACGGCCAGGTCTCGATGGGGCAGACCATCGTCAAAGGCAACGCGAAGAAAGTTAGGCGACTCGGCAACGGCCAGATCATCGCCGGCTTCGCCGGCGCCACGGCCGATGCGTTCACGCTCTTCGAGAGACTGGAAGCGAAGCTCGAGCGTCATCCCGGCCAGCTGCTGCGCGCCTGCATCGAACTCGCCAAGGATTGGCGCACCGACCGTTACCTGCGCCGGCTCGAGGCGCTGATGGCGGTGGCCGACAAGGACGTGTCGCTGATGCTGTCGGGCTCGGGCGACGTGCTGGAGCCGGAAGGCGGCATCATCGCGATAGGCTCGGGCGGCAACTATGCGCTGGCCGCGGCGCGGGCGTTGATCGACGTCGAGGGCCTCGACGCCGAGACGATCGCGCGCAAGGCGATGAACATCGCCGCCGACATCTGCGTCTACACCAACCACAACCTCGTCATCGAGAAGCTTTAAGCACCGTCATGGGCAACGATTTTTCCCCCCGCGAGATCGTCTCCGAACTGGACCGCCACATCGTCGGCCAGCAGGAGGCCAAGCGCGCCGTCGCCATTGCGCTGCGCAACCGCTGGCGCCGGCAGCAGCTGCCCGAGGAGCTGCGCGAGGAAGTGCTGCCCAAGAACATCCTGATGATGGGCCCGACCGGCTGCGGCAAGACCGAGATCGCCCGCCGCCTGGCCAAATTGGCCAATGCGCCGTTCCTCAAGGTCGAGGCGACCAAGTTCACCGAGGTGGGCTATGTCGGCCGCGACGTCGAGCAGATCGCGCGCGACCTGATGGAGGTGGCGCTCGAGATGGCGCGCGAGCAGCTGCGCAAGGACGTGCGCGCCAAGGCCGAGCTCGCGGCCGAGGACCGCGTGCTCGACGCCCTGTGCGGCCCCAATGCCAGCGAGGAGACGCGGCTGCGTTTCCGCCACAAGCTGCGCGACGGCGAGCTTAACGAGCGCGAGATCGAGGTCGAGGTCGCCGATACCGGCGGGCCGATGCAGTTCGAGATCCCGGGCCAGCCCGGCGCCTCGGTCGGCATGATCAACATCGGCGACATGCTGGGCAAGGCGTTCGGCGGCCGCACCAAGAAGCGCAAGATGACGGTGGCGCAGTCGTACGAGACGCTGATGCGCGAGGAGAGCGACAAGCTGCTCGACCAGGAGCGGGTGGTGCGCGATGCGCGCGACGCGGTCGAGCAGAACGGCATCGTCTTCATCGACGAGATCGACAAGATCACGGCGCGCAGCGAGTTCCGCGGCGGCGGTGACGTCAGCCGCGAGGGCGTGCAGCGCGACCTCTTGCCCCTGATCGAGGGCACGACGGTGAACACCAAGCACGGTCCGGTGAAGACCGACTACGTGCTGTTCATCTGCTCGGGCGCCTTCCATCTCGCCAAGCCGTCGGACATGCTGCCCGAGCTGCAGGGCCGCCTGCCGATCCGCGTCAGCCTGACCTCGCTCACCCAGGAGGATTTCAAGCGCATCCTGACCGAGCCCGAGGCGAGCCTGGTCAAGCAGTACAAGGCGCTGCTGGCGACCGAGAAGGTCGAGATCGAGTTCGCGCCGGACGCGATCGACGAGCTGGCGCGGCTGTCGGCCGAGATCAACGAGACGGTCGAGAATATCGGCGCCCGGCGCCTGCACACGGTGATGGAGAAGCTGCTCGAGGAGATCAGCTTCACCGCCTCCGACAAGCCCGGCGAGAAGATCACGATCGACGCGGCCTACGTGCGCGAGCGTGTGAGCGCGCTCGCCAAGAACGCCGATCTCTCGAAGTTCGTCCTCTGACCTAGAGGCAGTACACCTCGATCAGATTGACGAGGTAGGCGGGCCCGTTCAGCCCCCACAGCGCGAACGACACCGCCGTTGCCGCGACGACCAGGGCAGCGGCGCCCCACAGCAGCGCGGCGCGCCAGCCCGTGATCATGGCCCCCTCAGGCCGCGGCGAGCGCCGGCCGCGCCACCGGCTTCTCGACGATCGGCCAGTGCAGCAGGGCGGAGACCACGCCGAGCGCGATCGAGAACCACCACATCAGGTCGTAGTTGCCGCGCAGGTCGAACATCACGCCGCCGCCCCAGCCGCCGACGAAGCTGCCGACCTGGTGGCCGAGGAAGACGATGCCGTTCAGCATGGTGAGGTGCACCGGGCCGAACATGTGGCCGACCAGCGAGGTGGTGAGCGGCACCGTGCCGAGCCACAGGAAGCCCAGCGCGCCGGCGAAGGCCAGCACCGAGAACGCCGACAAGGGCGCCATGACGAAGGCCAGGAACACCAGCGAGCGCAGGAGATAGAGCGTGGCCAAGAGGTTCTTGCGCTGGAAGCGCGTGCCCATCGAGCTCCACAGGATCGAGCCCGCGATGTTGAACAGGCCGACCATGCCGATGCTCCAGCCGCCGAGCTCGGCCGGCGACAGCTTGAGGCCGAACAGGCTGAGTCCGATGCCCTTGTCGGAGATGTAGGCCGGCAGGTGGCCACCGACGAAAGCGACATGGAAGCCGCAGACGAAGTAGCCGACGACCAGCAATACGTAGCTCCGATTGCCGAACGCCTCGCTCAGCGCCTCGCGCGAGGTCTGCCGGCCGCCCACCGCCTTCTTGGCGGCGGCGATCTGGGCGCTGTCGTTCAGCCCGATCGGCAGCAGGATCATCAGCAGGGCAAGGCCGGTGAGCGCCCACATGGTCGGCCGCCAGTCGCCGAAATGGTTCTGCAGTACGGCGGCGAGCGGCACGATGAAGAACTGGCCGAACGAGCCGCCGGCCGAGCAGATGCCGACGGCGAGGGCCGCCTTGGCGGGCGGGGCGAGGCGCAGGATCACGCCCAGCACCGGCCCGAAGGTGGCGGCCGACAGGCCGATGCCGACCAGCACGTTGCCCAGCACCAGCATCCAGCCGGAATGCATGGTGGCGGTCGCCACCATGCCCAGCACGTAGACGGCGCCGCCGCCGGCGATGGTGCGCGCCGAGCCGAAGCGGTCGCACAACCGTCCCGAGAAGGGGGCGAAAAACCCCATCAACAGCATCGACAGCGCGGTGCCGAACGAGAACAGCTCGCGGCCGACATGCAGCTCGGCTGAAACCGGCTTGAGGAAGATGCCGAAGCTCTGGCGGACGCCGAGGCCGATGGTGAGCACGAGGAAGCCGCACCACACGGCGGTCCAGTAGGAACGGGAGGTCATGGCGGCAATTTACGGCGTTCGGTCGCGGGCCGCGCATAGAAATAGTTCATGCCCGTACAAGCTCCCATGTGGCACAACACGGCCATGATTCGGCTGGCGGCGCGGGCTTTGGCAGTAATCCTGTTGTGTCTGGCAGGAAGCGCGATGGCCCAGCAGCTGCCGCGGCTCGAGCGCGAGCGCTGCGTGTTCAAGCCGCCGCGTACCGACCGGCTCGAATGCTACGTGCTGGTGGTGGCCGAGAACCGCGACAGGCCCGCGGCCGGCCGCGAGGTGCGCCTGAAGCTCGTGGTGCTGAAGGCCAAGCGCCGGCTCGATCCCGACCCGATGGTCTATCTTTCCGGCGGTCCAGGCGACGCGCCGCTGGTCGCCTCCAATGTCGGCGCCGACCCGCTGTCGGAAGGCGACTGGTGGAACGACACCGCGATCGTGCGCAAGCGGCGCGACGTCATCATCCTGAGCCAGCGCGGCGCCGGCGGCTCGACGCCCAACCTCGACTGCTTCGATGCGCGCACCAGCGAGGCCGCGCGCGCCGCCCGCCGCGCCGTCACGCCGGCCCAGGAGCGCGACATCCTGATCCGCTGCCGCGCGGAGTTCGACCGCAAGCGCATCGATCTCGGCATGTTCACGACACCGGCGCTGGCCGACGACGTGGCCGACATGGCGCGCGTCTTCTCGCTCAGCAAGATCAACCTCTACGGCATCTCCTACGGCACGCGCTGGGCGCTCGAGGTGATGCGCCGCCATCCCGCCATCGTGCGCTCGGCGGTGCTCGACGGCGTCTACCCGCCGCAGATCAACGGCGAGCAGAACGAGGCCGACATCGTGCGCGCGGTGTTCGAGCAGCTCTACGCCGAGTGCGCCGCCGACAAATACTGCAAGCAGCACCATCCCGACTTCAGCGCCGCCGTGCGCGCCCTGATCGACGACGCCCAGACGACGCCGCTCAAGATCACGCTGCAGCTCGACGGCGGCGCGCAGCCGGCCCAGCTCGACGGCACCAAGATCCTGATGGTGCTGCTGCACATGATGCGCGAGGGCGAGGCCGCGCTGATCCCCGAGGCGGTGGCCGGCATCCGGCGCGGCGACACCAAGCTGTTCCGCCAGTTCGCCGAGGATTTCGAGAACGACGAGGGCGGCCTGCTCGAGGAGAACGCCCAACAGTTCGGCGGCCTGTTCAACACCATCGAGTGCCGCGAGAGCTGGCAGGCGGTCGACATCGCGGCGCGCGAGAAGTCGATCCTGATCGGCGGCATCTACGGCCTCACCGCCAAGGCGAGCAAGCTGCCGATCTACTGCCCCGTCTGGCACGTGCCGGCCGCACCGCCCTCGGAGCGCCTGCCGGTGCGCTCCGACATCCCGACGCTGCTGCTGTCGGGCAGTTACGACTGGCTGACGCCGCCCGCCTGGGGCAAGGCCGCGGCGCAGGCGCTCTCGGTGTCGCGCCACGTCGTCTTCCACGGCCAGGGCCACGGCGTGTCGAGCCAGGAGCCGTGCGCGGCCCGCCTGCGCGACGAATTCTTCGTCACGCCCGATCCGCGGGCCGTGCCGGGCTGCCCGACCAACGTCCCCCTCGACTTCGCCGCCGCCGCCGACCGCGCCAAGGCGGTCCCCTAGTTCTCTCCCCGTCAGCTCCTGGCCGCGAGGCTGCGGAACAGCGCGTCGGAGCGCTCGTCGGCCGGGAAGAAGCTCTCGATCCTCACTTCCTGCAGGGTGACGTCCTGCGGCGTGCCGAGCGTGGCGATGGTGGTGAACACCGAGAGCGCCTTGCCGGCCACCAGGTAGTCGACGGTCAGCACCGGCGGCGGGCGCTCCTCGAAGCGCACCTTGCGGAACGACGCCGGCACGTCGGGATAGGCCATGATCTCCTCGACGAAGGCGAGCGCCTTGGGCTCGCCGCCGTCGGCCAGGATCTCGGCGTAGGTGGTCGACACCAGATAGCGCGCCACCTCCTCCCAATTGACAATCTTGGCGCGCAGCGCCTTGGGATCGAGCAGCCAGCGCAGCAGGTTGGCCTGCTTGCCGGCGGGCGGCGCGGGCGGCGGGCCCTCGAACAGGAACACGGTGAAGGCATTGGCCGCATCGTTGGCGTCGAGCAGGTTCCACAGCCGGTCGATCACGATGGCCGGGTAGGGCTCCTGCTGCTTCAGCATGCGGGCGATCGCCTGGCGCACCGGCGTGAGCTCGGGCGCGGCGAGGTTGCTCTCGCGATAGACCGGCGCGAATCCGGCGGCCAGCAGCATGGCGTTCCTCTGGCGCAGCGGCACGTCGAGCGCCGAGGTGAGCTGCACCACCATCTCGCGCGAGGGCCGGGCGCGGCCCGACTCGAGGAAGCTGACATGGCGCTGCGACACGCCGGACTGCAGCGCCAGCGCAAGCTGGCTGGCGCCGCGGCGGCGGCGCCAGGCGCGCAACATGGGTCCGAACAGATCGGGCTGGTTGGCCGGAACGGCGACGGATGGGTTGCTCATGACCGCGAAGCTAGCATCGGCCCTGCGGCCTGCCGATTACCTCCGGCATAATTGGCGGAGCGGCGGCCGGCGGGCTAGGAAGGCCGCGGAGGCACCCATGGAAGACAAGGCCAAGTTCCTGAACGACCGGCAGCTCCCCTTCGCCAAGGTGCTGGGCATCAAGTTCCTCGCCGCCGGCGAAAGCGGCGTGAAGGCCGAGATGGTGGTGCGGCCCGAGCTCTGCACGCGGCCGGACATCCTGCATGGCGGCGCCGTCATGGCCTTCGCCGACACGCTGGGTGCCGCCGCCACCATCGTGAACCTGCCGGAAGGCAAGACGACCACGACACTCGAGAGCAAGACCAACTTCGTCGGTCCCGCCCCCGTCGGCACGACGGTGATCGGCGAGAGCACGGCCATTCACAAAGGCCGGCGTACACACGTCTGGACGACCCGCATCACCACGTCCGAAGGCAAGCTGGTCGCCGTCGTCACCCAGACCCAGATGGTGCTTTAGAGGGGAAGAGCGGTGGTCGGTATGGTCGACCACCCCGTTAAAATAATGGGAATCTAATGGGGTGGCCGACCATACCACCCCGATCCTGGGGCCGGCGTTTTCGGCGGGCAGACGCAGCAAGTCGATCATGCGCGCCACCATAAGCCCGGTGTTAGAAGGACAACGATTCTGTCCTATAGAACTGCGCCCCACATCTATCGTCGGTATACGAACGACTGATGCAACCCGAACCTGGATATGAGCATTGAGCTTGCCGAGGTTGCTCACGACGCCGAGGATGTCCAGATGGGGCAGGACAGCCTTTCGGGAAAGAGGATCCTGATCGTCGAGGATAATTTTCTCGTCGCTGAAGAACTGTGCCAGATCGTTCACAATGCCCGTGGTCAGGTAAAGAAGGCTGTCGCGTCATCGCATGCCGCGATCGACGCGCTGACGGACGGCAAGTTCGACGGCGCGGTGCTCGATGTTCAGTTGCAAGACGGTACCTGCGTCGAAGTCGCACGAGAACTCAGAAGCCGCCGCATTCCCTTCGTCGTGGTGACCGGCTACTCGCGCGACTGGCTGGCGCCGGAACTTCAGGGCGCGCCTTACCTGGCCAAGCCCTTCAATGGCCAGGACCTCGTCGCGTTGGCGATCCGTCACTTCTCATCGTAACGAAAAAGACCCGGAGTCCTTCAGGTCGCGGTCGCGGATTGGATGTTGCCCTTCAGCGGCATGCTCACGGTGCAGGTGAGGCCGCCGGGCTCGAGCCTCAGGTCGACCGAGCCGCTCAGCTCGTATTCGACCGAGCGCTTGACGAAGGCGGTGCCAAATCCCTCGGACGCTTCCTTGCCCGGCGACGGCCCGCCGATCTCGGTCCATTTCAGGACCAGACGCTCGCCCTCGTGCACCTTTTCGGTGAGCCAGGAAATGTCGACATGGCCCGATTGGTCCGAAAGCCCACCGTACTTCACGGCATTGGTCGCCAGTTCGTAGAATATCATGCCGAGCGTCGAGGCTGCGGCTGGCGTTAGCTTGATGTCCGGCCCGTTGACCACGATGGCCGCGCCACTGCGCGCCACGTGGGGACCCAGCGCCGTTTCGACCAGTTCGCGCAGACCGGTGCCGGTCCAGTTGCCGCGCGACAGCAATTCATGCGTGTTTGCCATCGCCCGCACACGTCCGAGGAACGCCGTCGAGAATTCTTCGAGCGAGCTGCTGCTGCCCACCATCCGGGGTGGCGAGCGCGCCGATGGTGGCCAGGATGTTCTTGACCCGGTGCTGCAGCTCGTAGAGCAGCACCTGCTGATGGGCTTCCGCCTTCTTGCGCTCGGAGATGTCGACGATCGCCGCGATGCCGCCTCTTGGCCGGCCGTCGTCGGCGAGCAACGGCGTAGCCGACATCAGGACATCGATCCGGCTGCCGTCGGCGCGCACGAACTCGCCTTCAAAGCTCGGGATGGCCTCGCCGGAGCGCGCCGCCCTGTATAGCGGCAACTCCTGCCGGGCGAGCTCGCGTCCGCCCTGGAAAAGGCGAATATTCTCGGTGGCGATGCGCGGTCCATCCGACTCGGAGCCCGTTCTCTGGCCGAGCATCCCGGCGGCGTAGCGGTTGACACGGACCTCGTCGCTGCGATTGTCCTCGGCGATCAGGACGCCGACGGGCAGGAGATTGAGCAGCGTCTCCAGGCTTTGCACGCGGTTGCGCAGGTCCGACGTCAGCTCGTTGATCTTGGCCTCGGCAGCCATGATCTTGGTGACGTCCATGAAGGTGATGACCACCCCGCCGATCACGTTATCGACCGTCCGGTAGGGCATCATGCGCATGATGTAGCGCGCATCGTCGTAGTTGCTGTCGATCTGCCGCTCGATCGTCGACAGGGTGCGCAGCACCCTCTCGGCGTCCTCCTGGACGGTATCGGAGATGAAGCGGGCGCGTACATGGGTGATCGGCCGGCCGGCGTCGCTCTCGACCAGCCTGAACACGTCCTTGGCCGCCGGCGTGAAGCTCTTCACCGCGAGATTGCGGTCGAGGAACACCGTGGCGATCTGCGTGCTCTCCAGCAGGTTGGCGATGTCCGAATTGGCGCGCGACAGCTCGTCGACGCGCGCATTGAGTTCGGAATTGACGGTTTGCAGCTCCTCGTTGATCGACTGCAGCTCCTCCTTGGAGGTCTCGAGCTCCTCGTTGGCCGACTGCAGCTCCTCGTTCATCGAGGACAGCTCCTCGTTGCCCGACTTCAGCTCCTCGTTCGACGATTCCAGCTCCTCGGTCGTGGCCTGCAGGCGCTCCTTGGTGGTGCGCAGCTCCGCCTCGAGCTGGCGCAGGCTGGCGTTCTCCACGTCCTCGACGTTCTCCGCGCTCTCCGCCTCGCTCGGCACGACGGCGCCGACATCCTGAAAGACGACCATGAACAGATGGTCCTGCGCGACCCCGGACCGCAGCGGATGGATGATGAGGTCGACGGCCTGGCGGCCGCCATTGGTGCCGACCATCACGTTGCGCTGGATCGTCACCTGGCCGGTGCTGATGGCCTTGTGCAAGCCGGCGCGCAGGTCCGGCCGCAAACCGGCACGCGCCATGCTGAAGATGTCCATGCGCGGTGGGCCCGCCGCCAGCTCGAGGTACCTTCCGGTCCGGGCCGAGCCGTGCAGCAGGTCGCCGTCGGCATTGACCACGACGTAGGCCGGCGCGTAGCGATCGAGCAACTGCCGCTCGGCCACCGCCTGCAGCGGCTCGTGCTTGGCGGCCGCGCCAGGCGCGGGACCGGCCGGCCGCCTCGCGCCTTCCGGCGCGGTCAGGGGGAATTCCGGCAAGCGTCGGTCGGCCGCGGTGCGCCGCTGGAAGATGCGATGGGTCTTGTCGACGGTGGCGAACAGCCGCGAATGCCGGGTCACGTTCTCGGAGGGGCCGAGGAACAGATAGCCCGAATCGTTGAGCGCATAATGGAACAGCGGGATCAGCCGGTTCTGCAGATCGGGCGTCAGATAGATCAGAAGATTGCGGCAGGAGAGGAGGTCGATCTTCGAGAATGGCGCGTCGCGCAGCAAATTGTGCGCTGAGAACAGGCAGACCTCGCGCAGCTCGCTGGCGATGCGGTAGCTGCCGTCCTCGCGCACGAAATATCGTTCGAGAAGGGCGGGCGGCACATCGTGGGCGATGGTCGCCGGGTAGCGGCCGATACGGGCTATCTGCAGCGATTGCTCATCGATGTCGGAGGCGAAAATCTGCAGCCTGGGCGCGCCGTGCCCTTTGGGCATGCGCTCCCGCATCAGCATGGCGATCGAATACGCTTCCTCACCGGTCGAGCAGCCGGGGACCCAGACCCGGATCGCGTCGTCGGAACCGCGGTTTTCGAACAGCTTCGGCACCACCTCCTTGGCGAGCGCCTCGAAAGCGGCGGGATCGCGAAAGAAATTTGTGACGCCGATCAGCAGGTCCTGCAGCAGGAGATCGACCTCCTGCGGATCCTTGCGCAGGCGCTCGATGAAGAGCGGCACTTCGTCGATCTGCAGTACCTGCATGCGCCGCTGCACGCGGCGCGCCACCGTCTTGTCCTTGTAGCCGCTGAAATCGTGGCCGGTGCGCGTGCGCAGAAGGGCGCAAATCTGCGCCAGATGGTCCGTGGTTTCCTGAAGGACGCCGTCCCGGCCCTTGCGGCCGTCGACCGTCGTCAGGTGGCGGAAGTAGTCCGCGAGCTTTCGCGGAATCTCTTCCAGCGGCAGGACGAAGTCGACCATGCCCGCGTTGACGGCATTACGCATCATCCCGTCGTACTCGGCGCCCTCTTGGGCAAGCGTCAACCCGCCATTTTCCTTGATCGCGCGCAGGCCGAGCGTGCCGTCGCTGCCGGTGCCGGACAGGATGACGCCGGCGGCGTTCTCGCCGTTGGCCTGGGCCAGCGATTTGAGAAAATTGTCGACCGGCGTGCGCTGGCCGCGCTGCTCGCGCGGCGGCTGCATCTGCAGCCGGTCGTCCGAGATGGTGAGGGTCGCGTTGGGCGGGATTACGTAGATGTGGTCCGCCTCGACCTGCATGCCCTCTTCGATGGCATGGACCGGCAATGCCGCGATTCTGGACAGCATGTTCGACAGCACACTCGGATGCGCCGGATCGAGATGCTGGACCACGACGAGCGCCAGGCCGGATCCCGGCCGGAACAACGGCAAGAGGCTTTCGAGTGCGCCGATGCCGCCTGCGGATGCGCCGATGCCGACGACCGGGATCGAACTGCCTCTGGGCCGGGGCGAGGGCTCCGGATCGTCTTCGTCAGGTGGTCTCGCCGTCTTCTTCGCCATTTGCCGCGAGGTTGCTCCTCGATGTCAGATTTGTCACGGCCGCCTCGTCGGCGGCCGCGAGGAGGCTGCCGAGCACTCTGGCGTTCTCGTCGTATTCGACGGCGCGTCGCTCGAGCCGCTCGGCCAGCACTGCGTTCTGTCCCTTGCGCTCCTTCTCTGCCATCCGCCGTACCAAGGCGGCCCGCTCCCGGTTGGCCCGCACCACGCTCTCCAGCATCCTCTGGATTTCGCGGTTCTGCGCCGCCTGGGCATCCTCGGCACTGAAGGCGTGCCCGACATGGCAGCGGTAGCGCAGCATCGGGCCGTCTTCGATCTCCCACAACGCGCCATGGCACTCAGGGCAGGTGAACGGCGAGAGCTTGCCGAGCCTGGAGACGTTCTCGATGTCGTTCGGCTCCTGCACGGCGATGGCGGCCTCGATGCGGATGTCCAAAGGTATATCGGGCGTGGAGCCGGCAGGTTGCACGACCAGCCGCGTCAACAGGCCGGGCATCTCAGCCGCCGTGCAGACATGGTCCACCTCGACGTGACGGATTGCATGCTCGGGCATGCTCGACTCCGCCGCGTCGGCCGGCTCCTGCACGACCGCCAATCCACCGCAGCGCTTGATCGCCCGCAATCCCGCCGTGCCGTCGGAAAGTCCGCCGGACAGGAGCACACCGATCACGCGGCCTCCGAACGAGGCCGCGGCAGTGCGGAACAGCGGATCGATCGCCGGGCGGGCCAGGTTCTCCCGCGGACCACGCCGCAGCAGGAGGTGGTTGTCGTGGACCAGCAGGTGTTTTTCCGGCATGGCGACATAGACGTGTCCGCGCTCGATCGGTCGCCCGGTCGCCGCCGCCATCACCGGCAACACACAGCGCCGCGACAGGATGTGGGTGAGGTGACTCGATGCACCCATATGGAGCACGATGAGCACCGCGGCCGGGAAATCGGCCGAAAGTCCGGAAAGCAGACTGCTGAGGGCGTCCAGGCCGCCGGCGGAGCCGCCGACGACCACGATGTCCCTGCGGGCGGAAGATGACGGCATGGAGCGCTTTCCTCCGCCGGTTACCGTCAGCCAACGTTTCGCCGCCGGCGCACGTTGCCAATACGGGCGTGGTCGCGCCTAAGCGGTCTTCGGAGGCGGCCCTTTATGCTCCTCCGGCTCGCTCTCCGGTCGCTTTGCTTGCAGGGCGAGGTTGCGCCAGTGCCGGGCGGTATTGAGGAGGACGGTTTTCGCCGCTTCGCTTCCGCAGACGTGAGCCAGATCCTCGCAGTGCTTTGCGTGTCGCAGGCAGTCGATGGCGGATCTCATATGCGCCTTCCGTCACGTCGAATGTGAGCGGGAGCGCGGGACATTCTTGCTTCTGGCCGATGCCGCTGTCTCTCAGCCGCCAGCGCCCGAGAGTCTCGGCTGGCGATGGAGAAACCCTATTCCCCTGTCCCGTGTCCGACAATCCAATTGCGGCGTGTCGCCGAGCTCGCCGACGTCGATTTGCAACCTTCCTGTCTTTTGGGGCGTAGCCACGGTGGACCTGCTGTCGGGGGAAGCGCATGACGGACGAGCCCGAGATACCGCTGACAAAGCAGGAAAAGAGCGCGCTTCTCAAGGTGATGATGAGGGCGCGGCAGGTGGACGACAGCGATTTCAGGTTGTTGCTGCAGCGGGCGCTCATCGAGCCCGGAACGAACGGGCCGCGGCTTACGGCGGCCGGAAGAAGGCACGCCCGATTGTTGCCGCTGGTGATCGTCCGCCGCCCCATCGATCCGGTCGAGATGGTCCTGTCCAAATATGCCGAGCGGGCCCAGCGTCTGACGGCGCGCGCCGATATGCCGACCCCGCCAGCCGAAGACCCGCCCGCAGAGCCATGGTTCGACATGGCAATGGCCCATCGTTGGATCGCATCGGCCCGGCAGCGGATCGGGCACACGCGCTCCATGCTCGACCGCCAACGCAAGCTCGATCGGGAGATCGCGTTTACAAGCAGGCGATGCGTGGCGATTTCCTTCGCTTGCCTGAGCGCGAGTTTCCAGACCGTCGGACTCGAGACGGGGTTGATGTAGCGTCAGCCGCTCTTCAGCGCGGCTGCATCGCGGCGAAAGACCTCGGGGTCGAGGATCGCGCGCGCAGGACCGACCTTCAGGCAATAATTGTACATGTCGCCTGTGGTGGCGATCTCCGCGCAACGCGCATCGTTCGAGGCGAGGCTGGAAGGAGAGGGCCTATCGTTTGCCGCGCAAGCGGCCAAGCCAGTCGACAGCAGCACAGCGAACGCAATCCGCGCACCCATGTGTGACCTCCCGGCAGGGGTCTACACAACGGCGCCTTGGCAAAGGCGTTGCCTCTTTTTTCGACGGAGATCGAAGTTTCCCGCGACTGTTGCGGCCGTGCAACGATGCCGCTCGGAAGTGGCTTACCCGCCGGCGCCGGCCAGCGCGAAGGCGATGATCGAATCGCCCGCCTTCGTGCCGAGCGAGCCGTGGCCGCCGGCGACGACCACGAGATATTGCTTGTGCGTGCTGTCGGAACGGTAGGTCATGGGCGTCGCCTGTGCCCCGGCCGGCAGCCTGTGCTGCCAAAGCATCCGTCCGTCGGTCACGTCATAGGCGCGGACGTAATAGTCGAGGGTCGAGCTCAGGAAGGCCACACCGCCTGCGGTGACGATCGGCCCGCCGAGACTGGGCACGCCCATCCCGATCGGTACCGGTACCGGCGCCTCGTCGCGAATCGTGCCGTTCTTGTGCCGGTAGACCAGCCGGCCGGTACGCAGATCGAGGCCCGCCACGTAACCCCAGGGCGGCGCCTGGCAGGGCAATCCGATCGGCGACAGGAAGGGATGGAGATCGGCCGAATAGGGGGCGCCGAAATTCGGATTGCTGCCCTCTTCGCTGGAGGATTGCTGGCCCTGGCGGTTCATCCCTTGTGCCGGCGGCGTCCTCGACCGGGCCTTCTCGCGCGGCGTCAGCTTGTCGACGAAGGCCATGTAACTCGGATTGGCGAAGGCGACTTGCTTGACCGGATCGACGGCGATGCCGCCCCAGTCGATGACGCCGAAATTGCCGGGATAGACCAGCGTGCCCTGCGTCGAGGGCGGCGTGAACGGCCCGTCGTAGCGCAGCCGCTTGAACATGATGCGGCAAGCCAGCTGATCCAGCATGGTGGCGCCCCACATGTCGCTTTCGCGAACCGGGCGCTGCGGCATCAGCGTTACCGCGGAGAAGGGCTGCGTCGGCGCGGTGTGGTCGCCCGCCACCGCGCCCTGCGGCACCGGTTTTTCCGGCGCGGGAAAAAGCGGCGAACCGGTGCGCCGGTCGAGGACGAACAGGTTTCCTGTCTTGGTCGGCGCGACCAGGGCGGGCACCAGGCCATTCGGCGTCTGCAGATCGATCAGGCTGGGCTGCGAGCCGACATCCATGTCCCAAAGGTCATGATGGACCGTCTGATACACCCAACGCACTTTGCCGGTGGCGATCTCGAGCGCCGTGATCGAGCTGGCGAAACGTTCGGTATTGGCGCCGCGCGCGCCGCCCCATTGGTCGGGCGTCTGATTGCCGTAGGGCACATAGACCAAGCCGAGCTTCTCGTCGGCGCTCGAGATGCTCCAGCTGTTGGGAGAGTTCTTCACATAGTACTGGTCGGGGCCGATCGGAGCCGTCGCGTCCGGATTGCCCGAGTCGAAATTCCACACCAGCCGGCCGGTCCGCGAATCGTAGGCGCGGACCACGCCCGACGGTTCGTCGGTCGAGTAGTTGTCGGTCACCTCGCCGGCGATGATCACGAGGTCGCGGGTCGCGACCGGCGGCGACGTCGAGTAGTACTCACCCACCTGCTTCGCCGGGTCGGGCATGCCCTGCCACAAATTGACCATGCCGCCGTCGCCGAAATCGCTGCACGGCTTGCCGGTCCCTGCATCGAGTGCGAACAGCCGCGCGTCGGCGGTGGGAAGGAAGATCCGCTTTGCACAGACGCCGTCGCCGTCCGCGGTCGCGGCATACGAAACGCCGCGGCACGTGAGATGCTGGAGATTGTGCGCCTCCTTGATATGCGGATCGAAGCGCCAGATTTCGCGGCCGCTGTCGGGGTCGAGAGCGATGGCGAGATCGTGCGGCGTGCACACGAAGAGCTTGTCGCCGACCTTGATCGGCGTGAGCTCGTATGTCGTCTCGAGAGGATCTTTTGCCGATCGGATGTCGCCGGTATGGAATGTCCAGGCGACCTCGAGCTTGGCGACGTTGGCGGCGGTTATGTCGGCAAGCGGCGAGTAGCGGTCGCCGCTCCATGTGCCGCCATAGGCGGTCCAGTCGCCGGGCCGGGTGGGATCGCCCGCGGCCGTGTTGACCAGCTCCGTCGGCAAGGCGCCGGTCGCCTCCATCGGATCGGCCGGCGTGGACATGGCGACAACGCCGACGGCGGCCGACGCAACCAGGGCGGCGGCCAGTCCGGTGCGTGCGAATGCCCGGCGCGGCAGCGCTCGCGACACCCACGGCAGCAACAGCACGATGGCGAGCAGGAACACCAGCCCGCCGCGCGTCGCCAACGGCCACCAGCGCAGGCCGGTCTCGCCGAGAGCCCATAGCAGCGTGCCGATGACGATGAGCGCGTAGAGCCAGAGCGCGGCCGCTCGCCTCAGGAACAGCAGGCACGCGGTGACGAGCATGCCGATGCCCGCCAGCACGTAATAGGGCGACCCGCCGAGCGCCGAGAGCCAGGCGCCGCCGGCAGCAAGGGCCGCGCCGAGCAGGCCGACCAGCACGATCGCGATCCACAAGGCAGGCGTTCGTGCAGACGCATTCGGCGACATCATTGCTCCGGGCTTGCCCGACAAGAACGAGCCGGTTGGACCGCCAGTTGCCCGGCAGTCCTCGAGGTCGATGTCGCAAGCGCAAAAAAGCGGCTCCCGCGGGAGCCGCCTTTCCTGCGCGATTTGACGCGTCGTTAGTGCGTGGTCGTGCCGACGACGCCGGCCGAGTTGACCGAGTTGACAGAAGAGGGGACGCCGGGCCCGTTGCCGGAATTGGTCACGCCGCCCACGTTGCCGGGGGCTGCGGCAATGCTGCCGCCGGAATTGCCGGCTGGTGAGGAGCTGCCGTTGGTGGTGCCGACAGCGGCGGTATTTGCGCTGGAGGTGGCCGCCGGGGAGCTGGCGCCGGCGTTGCCGGCCGCACCGACCGTGCTGCCGCCCGCCGTGCCGCTCGGCCCGCCGGAATTTCCGGTCGACGTTCCGGCACTGGCGCCCGGACTGGCCGAAGCCGAGCCCGAGCTCGCGCCGGTGCTGCCGGAAGAAGCAGCGCTACCGGCGGCTCCGCCGTTTTGCGCCAGGGCGGGCACTGCCGCCAACGACATGGCAAGGAAGGATGCTGTCAAAATACGCGTGATCATCGATCGCTCCATTGAGGGGTGAGAGGGACTCCCTCATGCAACACGACGATCGATTGGCTGGTTGCGGGCGGCTTCTGCCGTACAACCGACTGTGCGCAACCGTACAGGTTCCAATGTCAGACGCCGAACGGCCAGGTATCGGCGGGCTCGCTCGCGTTCTTTTGTCCGGGCAATGGCGTGATGGCGCTGGTCTGGTCGAACCAGACGTAGGCGTCGAACTGGCGGGCGAGTTCGACGCCGGCATAGTGGCTCTGCAACTCGGTGTCGGGCCGATAGATCACGCCGATGAAGCGCTCGAGCCGCTGCTCGCCGAGCTCGGCGCGCAGCGCTTCGCGCGCCTCGCCCATCATCAACACGCCACAGCCGATGCCGCTGTCGTGGAACTGCCGCTCGATGCTGCCGGGCCGCGAAGGCCGTACGTCCATGATCTCCATCGGCCCGTCCCAGTCATGCGCCGCCGCCACGGTGCCGCGGTCGGTGCCGAAGCCGATGGCTGCCATCGCGTCGCCGAAGCGCTCACGACAGAGCTGGCCGAGATTGAGCTCGTCGCGAACCCTGCCCATGTCGGTGAAGCGGGCGTCGCCGATATGCGAGTTGTGCGCCCATACGACCGCTTTCGAGCTGGCCCCGCGATGGTCGAGCAGACGCTCGAGGGTGTCGAACATGTGGCGGTCGCGCACGTTCCAGCTCTCCGCCGAGCCGTAATACATGATCCGGTAGTAGCGCTCGGCGGCCGCCACCAGCTCGGCGTTCTGCACGGCGTCGAACAGACGGTCGCGGTCGCCGCCCGCCGACAGCCGCTTCGCCAGCAGGTCGGTCAGCATCGCCACGACGTCCTTCTCGCACTCGCGATAGCGCCGGCCGAGCACCGCGCGGCCATACGACGCCGGATCCTGTTGCCAGGGCGTCAGGCAGCCATAGCGCTCGCGCGCCACCCGCGCGGTTTCCGGATCGGTGCGATCGAGATAGGCGAGCACAGCCGCGATCGATTCCGACAGGCTGTAGACGTCGAGACCGTGGAAGCCCGCGCGCCTGGCCTCATCGAGCCCGGCATTGTGCGCGCGCAGCCAGCGCAGGAAGCCGTCGACCTCGCTGTTCCGCCACATCCAGGTCGGAAAGCGGCGGAAGATCGTGGCTCCCTTCACCGGCTCGCGATGGCGCACGTAGCCGTCGAGAGCGGAGGCATCCGGCCAGTCGGCCTCGACAGCCACGATATTGAAGCCGTGCCGTTCGACCAGGCGGCGCGTGATGGCCGCGCGCGCGCGATAGAACTCCGCCGTGCCGTGGCTTGCCTCGCCGAGCAGCACGACCCGCTTGTCGGCGAAGCGCTCGAACGGATCGGCGAAGGCTGCGTGCTCCGGCGGCGGCAGCGGACGGGAAGCGGCGCCGATCAGGTGCGGCAGCCTGATGTCGGGCGGCGGTTCAGGCGCTTCGGCGCTCCAGCCCTCGGCGCCGATCAGCGGCACGAAGCGCACGTCGTCGAGCCATTCCTCGTCGAAGTCGTGCTGCGTCGTTCGGACCAGTCGCACCAGCCGCTGCCGGCCCGCGGTCGTGCCCACCGGCATGACCAGCCGGCCGCCGACGGAGAGTTGATGGCGCAGCGTATCGGGAACGCGTGGCCCTCCGGCCGAGACGATGATGACGTCGAACGGCGCCGCCTCTGGCCAGCCGCGCGTGCCGTCGCCCGCTCTGACCTCGACATTGTCGTAGCCCATCGCCTGCAGCCGCGAGCGCGCGTAGTCGGCCAGCGCCGCATGACGCTCGATCGTGCAGACGTGCGCCGCCATCTCGGCGAAGACGGCGGCGGCGTAGCCCGAGCCGGCGCCGATCTCGAGCACATGGTCGGCCGGCTTGATCGCGGCGATCTCGGCCATCCGTGCGACGATGTACGGTTGGGAAATCGTCTGGCCGCAGTCGAGCGGCAAGGCGGTGTCCTGATAGGCGAACTCGCGCATCGACTCCGGCAGGAACGCCGCGCGCTCGACCTTGCGCATGGCCGCCAGAACGCGCAAATCACCCACGCCGCGGCTGGCGATCTGGCGGCGCACCATGCGTGAAATGTCGGCGGCGCCGTGCACTGAGGCAGCCTTCCCGGGAGCGCCATCGGCCTCCCTCACTGGAGGAACGCCTCACCCGCCTGCCGGGTGACCAGTGAATGGGCGGCCGGAACGCGCCAACCGGCGGGCGCGTTTTTCCCCTGCCGGAGGGTGCCATGAGTCAGGCGTCTGTTGCTGTCCCAGCCACATCCAATGCCGTCGGCCAGGCCACGCCCGCGGGGGATGACGACAGTCAGAGCCGGATCGACGGCGCCTGGAGCCTGGTCACCATGTTCGACCTGATCTGCGGGTCGCCGGGCGCTCCGCTCGAGGAGCGCTGCCGCCGGCGCCGGAACGCGCGGCGGACGCGCTGGCAGAGGCGGGTCTGAGGCGGTAGGCCCGCTACCGATTGACGAACTTGAAGAACCGGCTGGTGCGGCCGCTCGCCGTCTCCTCCTGTTCGAGCAGGGCCAAGCCGTTGCGATCGAAGATCTCGAAGAACTGATCCCAGGGAATCTCTTCCAGGCTTTCGTCCTTCTCGCGAAAATCGAAGCGCAGGATTCCGCCGCCGTCACCGTCCCCGGCGGTCGCCTTGACCCGCGCCGGCCGGCCGTGGCGTTCTTCTGCCCAGCGTTTGATCTCGTCGTGATTGGTTATCTTCCTGGCGCTTGGCATCCCGTTCTCCATTGTTGCCTCGATGAGCAAGCGCGCCGGCCCGCCACTTGGTTGCGCGCAACCGGCGCGAGCTCCCGACCATTGAACCTCCATGAATGACCGATCCTCCAGGTTCCCCAAGCCGCCGCAGCGCCCGCAGCAACAAGAGATGCCCGGCCACAGCGCCGACATGCGGCCGGTGCCGGATCACGGCGAGAATTCCTATGTCGGCTCCGGCCGGCTGACGGGCAAGAAGGCCATCATCACCGGCGGCGACAGCGGCATCGGCCGGGCAGTCGCCATCGCCTATGCCCGTGAAGGGGCCGACTTGATCATCGCCTATCTCGACGAAGATGACGATGCGCAGCAGACGCAGCGGCTGGTCGAGGAAGCGGGCCGAAAGGCCATCCTGATGCCGGGCGACGTCGGCGATCCCGCCCACTGCCGTGCGCTGATCGACAGGGCGGTGAAGGAGTGGGGTCATGTCGACATCCTGGTCAACAATGCCGCGCACCAGGCGACCTTCAAGGACCTGTCCGATATCGACGACCAGGAGTGGGAAGCGACCTTCCGCACCAACATCCACGCCATGTTCTATCTTGTGAAGGCCGCCGTGCCGCACATGAAGCCGGGCAGCGCGATCGTCAACACGGCGTCGATCAATTCGGATCAACCGAATCCCACGCTGCTGGCCTACGCGACCACCAAGGGCGCCATTCACAATTTCACGGCCGGCCTCGCCCAGTTGCTCGCTGAGAAGGGCATCCGGGTCAATGCCGTGGCGCCCGGCCCGATCTGGACACCGCTCATTCCCTCGACCATGCCGCCGCAGGCGGTCGAGAAGTTCGGCGCCAATGTGCCGATGAAGCGCGCCGGCCAGCCGGCCGAGCTCGCCACCGCCTACGTCATGCTGGCCGATCCGCTGTCCAGCTACACGTCGGGCGCGACCGTCGCGGTGACCGGCGGCCGGCCCTTCCTTTGAGCGAGTAGTTGTCGGCCGGCTCAGTCGCGATCGCGCTGGTGCCGGCTCTCGTGCTGCGAATCGGCGGAGGTTCCGGTCACCGGCGAACGGCCGCGGCCGTCGGCGCTGTCGCGCCGGGACTGCTCGAGCACGCCGACGTCGCAGGTCACGGAGCCCGCCCGGCTTCGGCATTGCTCGAGCACGCCGTCGACACGCGTGCGCTCCTGCTCGGTCGGCACGGTGCCCTTGGCCACAACGTGACCGCCCGCCACCTCGACCGTGAGGTTGCGGGCATCGACATTGGCGCGCGTCAGCGCGTCGGTGATGGTGTTACGCAGCGCCTCGTCGCTCGCCTGCATGAACTCTCCTGTGGTCAGTACCTGCGCCGATCGCCATACCAGCCGCGCCGGCCGTCCTCGCGCTCATAGTACCGCTCGCCCTCCCGCTCGCGCGGCCGGCGACCGAAGAAGCCGCGCTCCTCCTCGCCGCCATAACGGCCGCGCTCGCGTTCGTCGGCGCCATAGTGGCCCTGGTAGCGGCTGCGATAACGCTCGTCCTCGTCGCGCCGGCGCGGGCTCTGCGGGTGGATCGAGACGATGCGCTGCGGATAGCGGCCGGCGCCGCGGGACTGCAGTTCCTGCTTACGGTGCTGCAGTTCCTCGGCCAGCTCCTCGCTGTCGATGTCGTTTTCCTTGGCCTGGGCGAAGGCCCCCTCGTTGGGCTTCTCCTCTTCGGCCACGTGATGACGGATCAGCTCACGCAGGACCGTCACCTTCGCTTCCCAATATTCCTCTGACGGCGAGCCGTCGAGCAGGTCGTTGATCATCATCTTCGCCGTGTCGTGCTCGACCTGGGCCTCGTCCATCGTGTCGTCCTCGACCCCGCCCTCGCGGCAGGCCGGATAGAAGATCTGCTCCTCGAGCAACGTGTGGATGATCAGTTCTGAGCAGATGCGGCGGACGATGTCGCGCTTCTCCTCGTTATCGTCCTCGTTCTCGAACTGCTCGAACAGCTTCTCGACCTTGCGATGGTCCTGCTTCAGGAGCTCGATGGCGCTCTCGCCGGAGGAGGCCGACTGGCTCTGCCTGTTCGACTGGCCAGTTCCGGTTTGTTGTTTCGTCTTCCTTGCCATGCTCACCCTCCATTTTGAACGCATGATCGCTGGCGGAGCTTCACAGGCGATCAATGGCAATGGTCGCAGGTGGGTTGCGTCACGCTTGCGCCGTGTGCGAGTCCGCACGAAGCGCGACCGATGCAACCGGACAAGCAAGCCCGCCATTGCTGTTCATGGGCGAGACGACTGGCAGAAATGGATGCGGGAATGGCGACAGCGGGGGACGGCAGAAAGCCAAGCATACTGGTCGCTGAAGACAATTGGCTGGTCGCCGACGCGGTGTGCGATCTGGTTCGCTCCTTCGGCTTCTCCGTGGCAGGTTCGGTGGCAGGCGTGCAGAGCGGCCTGCGTGCCGTGCAAAACGAGCACGTCGATGGTGCGATCGTAGACGTAAGGCTCGGCAACGATCTCAGCTTCCCATTGTGCGATGCCCTGGCCCGGCGGCGCATACCGTTCGTCTTCATGTCGAACTATCAACGCGCGCTCCTTCCGCCGGTTTATCGGGCCCACACGCTGCTCACCAAGCCGATCCAGCCGCAGCTTCTCCGGGCGGCGCTCAGCAATTTCGTGACCGTCGAAAGCCCCTGCAGGTTCGGCAACGCCGTTCTGGATGCGCTCCCGCCGGACCGGCAGGAGGCGATGGAAGGATTGCTCGAACAGTGCGTATTGGAGCCCGGCCGGGTCGTTGGCCGTCCCGGCCAGCCGGTCGGCTTCCTGTATTTCCCGGTGTCGAGCGCGTTGTCGTTGCTCACCGCAGCGCGCGGCTTCCGTCAGATGGAGATGGCGCTGATCGGCTCGAAAGGCATGACCGGCGTGGAGCTGGTTCTCGGTCGCTCGCAGGCCTCATTCGAAATCTCAGTCTATTCACCTGGCACAGCATGGCGCCTGCCGGCGCGGGACGCGCAGGCGCTAATCGAGCGCGATGGCGAGGTCCGACGGCATTTTCTCGGCCGCGTCCATTCCCTGCTCGAGCAAACGAGCGAAACAGTGGCGGCGAACGCGCAGCTTACCGTGGAGAGCCTAGTCGCCCGGCGACTGCTCATCGTGGCCGACCGGCTGGATAGCGACGAGATATTGGTCACGCACGGCGCGCTTGCGGACGCGCTCGCCGTTCGCCGTTCCGGCGTCACAATGGCGCTCCATCTGCTGGAATCGAAGGGGCTGGTGAGGTCGAGAAGGTGCGTGGTGCGCCTGCTCGACCGGGCGGGCCTGATGGAGCAGGCCGCCAAAGGCAAGAAGGGCCCGCCGGCAGGCGAGCCCTTCTCCAACTCCGCGGGTGGCCGAGTCGGCTAGCGCCGGCTCCAACCGCGACGTGATGCCTCGGAGTGACCGCGCGGGTCGCCGTACCAGCCGCGCCCGTCGTCATCGTCCCGAGACCGCGACCGATAACGCCGATCCTCATAGTCGTCGTCATAGTCGTAGCGTCCGCGACCGCGATGGCCGCCTTCCCAGCCCCGGCGCGATGCTTCCGAATGGCCTTCCTCATCGCCATACCAGCCGCTCCGGCCATGCCGTGGATGGTCCCAGCCGCGCCGAGACGCCTCGGAATGGCCTTCCTCGTCGCCGAACCAGCCGCTGCGGCCGTGCCGGGGATGATCCCAGCCGCGGCGCGAGGCTTCCGAATGTTCCTCCTCGTCGCCGTACCAGCCACTGCGGCCATGCCGCGGGTTGTCCCAGCCGCGGCGGGAGGCTTCCGAATGTCCTTCGGGGTCGCCGAACCAACCGCCATGACCGCGTCCGTAGCGGCCGTCGTCCTCATCGTAATAGCGGCGCGTACGCCGACGGCGGCCATACTCCCGATCGTCATCCTCGTCGGTGAAGCGGCCGCGCTCGTCACGTGACATGCTCATGTGGCACTCCTTCTCTCTCTTGCTCTTGTTCGAATCACAGCTTCGGCGTTCGAGCCCGCTGTGTTTTGGTAACAAGCAACTTTGGCAGCCAGTTGCCTGCCGCAAGCCCTCGCTTGGCAACTGTGCGCATTGGTACAGATCGCTCGTATGCAGGCGAACGTTCGCGCCGGCGCGGGGTGCTCGCGCTGAACGTCATTCAATTGAAATCGACCGGATCGATCGACCTCATGCGGGCTTGCAGGTCGGGGCGGGGGTTGCGACACTGTGGCAATGGGGCACGACGATAGCCTTTCAGGAAAAAGGATCCTGATCGTCGAGGACAATTTTCTCGTCGCCGAAGAGCTGTGCCAGATCGTCCGCGACGCTCACGGCGAAGCCAGGAATGCGTGTGCCTCCTCCCACGCGGCGCTCGATGCCCTGACGGAGGGACAGTTCGACGGCGCGCTGCTCGACGTTCAGCTGCAGAACAGCAGCAGCGTCGAGGTGGCCCGCGAACTGGCGGCCAGGCACATCCCCTTCGTCGTCGTGAGCGGCTACTCGCGCGATTGGCTGGCGCCGGAGCTCCGGAATGCGCCCTATCTCGCCAAGCCGTTCAACCGCGAGGAGTTGGTCGAGCTCGCCTCGCGCCATTTCAGGCCGTAGATCGCGACCCTTAACCTCCGGTGCGAAGGCAACCCTTCGGCACCGTGCCGCGTCTGCATTGCCATGGCACGACAGGCGCATTTGGCGATGGAGGCCCGCTCCGAGGCGGAGTTGCCGAGGGGGGCGGGTTGGCAGTTCGAGCCGAAATGGGACGGCTTCCGCTGCCTGGCGCGCCGTGCGGACGGCAAGGTCGACCTGCTCGGGCGCTCGGGCAAGAACCTGTCGCGCTATTTCCCCGATGTCGTCGCCAACCTCTCGAAGCTGAAAGCGCGGCGCTTCGTGCTGGATGGCGAACTAGTGATCCCGGTCGACCGGGCGCTGTCGTTCGAGGCCTTGCAGATGCGCCTCCATCCGGCAGCCAGTCGCGTCAACAAGCTGGCGGCCGAGCACCCCGCCCGCTTGATCGCGTTCGATGCGCTGGAGATCGGCGGCCGCGAGTTGCGCGGCGAGACGCTGGCCGTTCGCCGCCGTGCCTTGGAGCAGTTCTTCGGCGCGGTGCCGGCGGAGGCGGGCCTGCTGCTGTCGCCCAAGACGACGCGGCGGGCCACGGCGTCAGCCTGGCTGCGCCGGGCCGGCAGCGGCGCGCTCGACGGCGTGGTCGCCAAGCGCCTCGACCAGCCCTATCTCGCGGGTGAACGCGCCATGATCAAGGTGAAGTGCCTGCGCACCGCCGACTGCGTGGTCGGCGGCTTTCGCTTTGCCGGTGCCAGCCGGACGGTGGGCTCGTTGCTGCTCGGCCTCTACGACGAGGACGGCAAGCTCGACCATGTCGGCTTCGTCTCGAGCTTTCCGGAGAGCGCACGCCCCGATCTCAAACGCCGGATGATGGGACTGCGCGGCGGCACAGGCTTCACCGGCGCGGCGCCGGGCGGGCCGAGCCGCTGGTCGACCGAGCGCAGCGGCCAATGGGAGCCGGTCAAGCCCCGGCTGGTCGTCGAGGTGCAATACGACCAGGTGACCGGGGATCGCTTCCGGCACGGCACACGCTTCGTCCGCTGGCGGCCCGACAAGCGGCCGGCCGAGTGCACGTTCTATCAGTTGCACCAGGAGGCCGCGCCGTCCCGCCTAATGGCCGACCTCGAGCGCGCGCGCAAATGAAGGCCTTCCTGGTTCATCTGGAGCAGCTCGGACGGGACGCTGTCGAGTCGTTCATCGCCGACAATGCGCTGAGCCGCGGCGCTTCGATCGCCTACTACTCGATCTTCTCGATCGCGCCGGTTCTGCTCGTTGCCGTGGCGATGGCGGGCGCCATCTTCGGCCGCGACGCGGCGCAAGGCGCCATCGTCGCCGAACTGAGCGGCCTGATGGGCCGCGACACGGCCAAGGCCATCCAGGCGATGATCGAAAGCGCCAGCAATCCCAGAGGCAGCACGCTCGCCACGGTGATCGGGCTCGCAGCTCTCTTCGTCACGGTGACCGGCGTGTTCAGCGAGATCCAGTCGGCCCTGAACGCGATCTGGAAGGCGGAAAGCCACGCCCCGCTGCTGTCGCGCCTGGCGCGGGCGCGGCTTGCAAGCCTCGGCCTGGTGGCGACGTCCGGTTTCCTGCTCACCGTGTCGCTCGCCGTCAGCGCCGCGCTGGCCTCGCTGTCGACATGGCTGAAGTTTCTCTACCCCGGCGCCGACGTCGTGCTGCACCTGGTCGATATCGCGACCTCGGCGGTGCTGATCGCCGGCATGTTCGCCGCGATCTACAAGGTCCTGCCCGACACGACGGTGCACTGGCGGGATGTCGCGTTCGGCGCCGTCGTCACGATGCTGCTGTTCGAGGCCGGCAAGTATGTGATCGCCCTCTATATCGGGCAGAGCAAAATCGCCTCCTCCTATGGAGCGGCGGGCGCCCTGATCGTGCTGCTGGTGTGGATCTACTACTCGGCGCAGATCTTCCTGCTCGGCGCCGAGTTCACTCATGCCTTTGCCCGCCGCTTCGGCAGCCAGGCCGCCCAGCGCAAGCGAGCGGAGCCTACTTGACCAGCGCCGGAACGAACGCCTGCAGTGCCCGGTCGGCGTCGGCCGTAGTCTGGCCGCTGCCCTGGCTCCAGTCGACCCGGATCTTCAGGAAGTAGCCGTTGTAGCCGGTCAGCAGGAGCTTGCTGAACAGCCGGTCGCGCTGGGCGAGCGCCGAATAGACGATGCAGCGGAAGGCGATCGAGCCATACCGGCAGTCCGATGGCACCGCCGGCCGCTCGAAGTTGGTGAAGCCGTCGGCCTTCATCGCCTTCTCCGCCGCGTCGAGTTCGGCGGTGAACTGCGTGGTCACCATGGGGCTTTCACTGCCTGCGGTGACACGCCGGTCGTTGTCGAACAGGAAGACGGTGATCTGAACCTTGTTGATCACGTACTGGTAGACGTAGTGGACGTCGCGGCCGACCGGCGTCGTATAGGAGTGCTCGAGTTCGGCGCCACCCAGGCTGGGCGGAAAGTTGAGCCTGGTGCCGGGGTGCGTCGACGGCGCCGTGCCGCCCGGCAGGATCTGCGCCGAGGCGGTGCCGACCCACAGCAGCAGCAAGGCAAGCGCGGCGAGCAGCCTAGACGTCAAGGTTGGCCACCTTGAGCGCGTTCTCCTGGATGAAGTCGCGGCGCGGCTCGACCACATCGCCCATCAGCGTGGCGAAGATTTCGTCGGCCTCGTCGGCATGGTTGATCTTGACCTGCAACAGCGTACGCGCCTCCGGATCGAGCGTCGTCTCCCAGAGCTGGTCCGGGTTCATCTCGCCCAAGCCCTTGTAGCGCTGGATGTTGACGCCTTTGCGGCCGGCCTCCAGCACGGCCGCGAACAGCGAGATCGGCGAGGCGATCGGAATCTCCCTGTCCTTGACGATGAAGGTGCCGGGTTGCTGGTAGATATCCTGCAGGGCGTCGGTGTGGCCCTCCAGGCGACGGCCCTCGGCGCTCCTGATGAGCGGCCCGTCGATCACGTGGCGCTCTTGCACGCCCCGCAGGCGCCGCGTGAAGGCGAGCCCGCCGTCCGGCGTCGGCTCGCCCGTCCAGCCGCGCTCCAGCTCGGGGCTCACCCGATTGAGGCGACGGGCGATGTAGGCTGCGGTCTCCCTCGCCCGTTCCGGGTCGGACAGCACGCCGGATCGGAAGACGCCCGCGATAGCCGCCTGCTCGATCACCGCCTGGCTGGTGACGCGGCGCGACAGCGACAGGGGCTTCACCAGGTTGGTGACGGAGCGGGCGATGTCGACGGTCTGGCGCAGGTCGGCGCCCGCCATCATCGTGCCGTCGCCCAGCCGGAACGAGGCACCTTCGAGACCGCTTTCGATCAGATGGTCGTCGAGCGAGCGCTCGTCCTTGAGGTAGATCGCCGACTTCCCCTTGGCCGCTTTGAACAGCGGCGGCTGGGCGATGTAGAGGTAGCCGCCGTCGATCAGCGCCCGCATCTGGCGATAGAAGAAGGTCATCAGCAGCGTGCGGATGTGCGAGCCGTCGACGTCGGCGTCGGTCATGATGATGATCTTGTGGTAGCGGAGCTTGCTGATGTCGAAATCGTCGGCGCCGATGCCGGTGCCGAGCGCGGTGATCAGGGTGCCGATCTCCTGCGAGGAGAGCATCTTGTCGAAACGCGCGCGTTCGACATTCAAGATTTTTCCGCGCAACGGCAAAATAGCCTGGTTGGCGCGGTTGCGGCCCTGCTTGGCCGAGCCGCCGGCCGAATCGCCCTCGACGATGAACAGCTCTGAGAGTGCCGGATCGCGCTCCTGGCAGTCGGCAAGCTTGCCGGGCAGCGAGCTCACGTCGAGCGCGCCCTTGCGGCGGGTGAGCTCGCGCGCCTTGCGGGCGGCCTCGCGTGCCGCCGCGGCCTCGACCACCTTGGTGACGATCTTGCGCGCCTCGGAGGGGTGTTCCTCGAACCACTGGCCGAGCTTGTCGCCGACCACCGACTCGACCACCGGCCGCACCTCGGAGGAAACGAGCTTGTCCTTGGTCTGCGAGGAGAACTTGGGGTCGGGCACCTTGACCGACAGCACGCAGGTCAGGCCCTCACGCATGTCGTCGCCGGTCAACGACACTTTCTCCTTGCGCGAGATGCCCCCCTCGTCGGCGTATTTGTTGACGGTGCGGGTCAGCGCGCCGCGGAAGCCCGCCAGATGCGTGCCGCCGTCGCGCTGCGGGATGTTGTTGGTGAAGCACAGCATCGTCTCGTGATAGCTGTCGTTCCATTGCATGGCGACTTCGACCGAGATGCCGTCCTTCTCGCCGCGGATCGACACCGGCGGGCTGTGCAACACCTGCTTGTTGCGGTCGAGGTACTTGGCGAACGCCTCGACGCCGCCCTCGTAGAACAGCTCGGAGACCTTGGCCTCGGCGCCGCGCTCGTCGCACAGCACGATGCGCACGCCCGAGTTCAGGAACGCCAGCTCGCGCAAGCGATGCTCGAGAGTCGAGAAGTCGAACTCGGTCCTGGTGAACGTCTCTGTCGAGGGCTGGAAGGTCACTTCCGTGCCGCGCTTGCCGTCCGGCGCATCGCCCACCAGCTCGAGGTCCTTCTCCGGCTCGCCATGGCGGAAACGCAGGAAATATTCCTTGCCGTTGCGCCAGATGCGCAGGTCGAGGACCGACGACAGCGCATTGACCACGGCCGCGCCCACGCCGTGCAGGCCGCCCGACACCTTGTAGGAGTTCTGGTCGAACTTTCCGCCGGCATGGAGCTGGGTGAAGATCACGTTGGCGGCGGAGATGCCCTCTTCCTTGTGGATGTCGACCGGCACGCCGCGGCCATTGTCGCGCACCGTGACCGAGCCGTCGCCGTGCAAGATCACGTCGACGCGATCGCAGTAGCCGGCCAGCGCCTCGTCGATCGCGTTGTCGACGATCTCGTAGACCATGTGGTGCAGGCCGGTGCCGTCGTCGGTGTCGCCGATATACATGCCGGGCCGCTTGCGCACGGCCTCAAGGCCGCGCAGCACCTTGATCGAATCGGCGTCGTAGTCGTCGCCATTTCCATGGCCGTTGCCATTGGGGGGCAGTCCGTTCTCGCTCATGACAATGCTCTTCCTGACAGGGTTCAGTTCGCCGCGGCGATCGATCCGTCAGCCACGCGCAGGACCTGCGCTCGGCCGGAAAGCGGCGCGAAAAGATCGGCATCGGTGCCGGTCATCCAGCTCTGGGCGCCCAGAGCCACAACTTCATCGAACAGCGCCACGCGCCGGTCGCGATCGAGGTGGGCGGCGATCTCGTCGAGCAGCAGAAGCGGCGGGCGCCCGCGAGACAGCGCCACCAGGCGGGCGTGAGCGAGCGCAATGGATACCAGAAGGGCCTTCTGCTGGCCGGTCGAGCCTTCGGCCGCCGGCAGGTCGAGATCGAGATGGCGAACGGCAAGATCGCTGCGGTGCGGCCCGACAGATGTGGTGCCGGCCTCGGCATCGCGCAAGCGGTCGGCGGCGAGCTGCGAGCGCAGGCGGTCCTCGGCGTCGAGGGCGGCCATCGCGGCGATCCAGGAATCGATCTCGCCGGCCATGGCGAGGCTCGCCCGCGGGAACGGCCCGACGCCCAACCGTGCCGCCGAATCGAGGCGCTGAACGGTGTCGGCGCGATTGGCCGCCATGGCGACGCCATGGCGCGCCATGGTGTCTTCCAGCGCGGTGAACCAGTGGGGATCGCGGTTGCCCTCCGCCAGCAGCCGGCTGCGCTGGCGCAGCGCATTCTCGTAGGCCGCGACGTCGCCGGCATGCTCGGGATGCAGGTTGGTGACCAGCCGGTCGAGGAAGCGGCGGCGCTCGCCCGGCCCATCGAGGAACAACCGGTCGAGCTGCGGCGTCAGCCAGACCACCGCGACATGCAGGCCAAGCGCCGTCTGGCTCTGTGCCGGACGGCCGTCGATCCGCACCACCCGGCGCGGCAGGCCGCCTTCGGTCCTGGCGGGCTCGAGCCCGGTGCCGACGGCGAGCCGTCCCTCCGGTGTGTCGAGCGTGGCGGCAACAGCCCAGTTCGTCGCTTCCGGCCGGCGGGTCACTTCGTCCAAACGTGCCCGGCGCAGGCCGCGCCCGGGGGCCAGGAAGGAGAGCGCCTCCAGGAGATTGGTTTTGCCCGCCCCATTGGCGCCGACCAGGACGACCGGGCTTGGGCCGCAGTCGAGCCTGAGCTGGCGGTAATTGCGGAATTCGGTGAGCCGCAATTGCCGGACAGCAAGGACTGCCGGCGCAGCACCGGCTGCGGCGTCGGGGGAATAGGCAAGAGCGCTAACAGCCGGCGCGGTCATACCCGCATCGGCATGAGGACATAGAGTGCACTCTCATCCGCCCCGTCGCGCACCAGGGTGGGCGAGCCGGCGTCGGCCATCAGGAAGCGCGCTTCGGCGCCGGCGATCTGCTCGGTGATGTCGAGCAGGTAGCGCGAGTTGAAGCCGATCTCGATCGCGGCCGCCTTGTACTCGACCTCGATCTCCTCGGTGGCGCTGCCCGCATCGGGGCTGGTGGCCGACAGCGTGACCACGCCCTTGGCGACGGCAAGCTTGATGGCGCGCGACTTCTCGGTGGAGATGGTCGAGACGCGGTCGACGGCGTGCGCGAACTCCTTGCACGGCACGTTCAGCACCTTGTCGTTACCGGTCGGGATCACCCGTTCGTAGTCGGGGAAGGTGCCGTCGATCAGCTTGGAGACCAGCGTGACGTTGCCGGAGGCGAAGCGAATGCGGGTATCGCTGAGCTCGATGTCCACCGAGCCGTCGCTCTCGTCGAGCAGCTTGCGGACCTCGCCCACGGTCTTGCGCGGCACGATCACGCCCGGGATGTCGCCGGCGCCCTTGGGCAACGGCACCTCGACCCGGGCCAGACGATGGCCGTCGGTGGCGACGCCGCGCAGCACGTCAGTACCGCCGGCCTTGGCGGCATGGAAGTAGATGCCGTTCAGGTAGTAGCGGGTTTCCTCGTTCGAGATCGCAAAGCGTGTGCGGTCGATGATGCCCTTGAGGTCGGTCGAAGGCAGCTGGAAGCGGTGCGGCAGGTCGCCCTCGTTCATGGCCGGGAAGTCGGCCGGCGGCAGGCATTGGAGCGTGAAGCGGGAGCGGCCGGCCCGGATTACCAGGCTCGCCCCGTCGCTCGAGGCTTCGAGCTCGACCTGGGCGCCATCGGGCAGCTTGCGCACGATCTCGTAAAGCGTATGGGCCGGCGCCGTGGTCGACCCGGTCTTGGCCGCGCTCGCCTCGACCGTCTCAGTGATGGCGAGATCCATGTCCGTGGCCGCCAGGCTCAGCCGGCCCTTCTGGGCGGTGATCAGGACGTTGGACAGGATAGGAATGGTGTTCCGGCGTTCGACGACACTTTGGACGTGCGCCAGGGCCTTCAGAAGTGCGGCCCGTTCGATCGTCAGTTTCATGTTTTTGGTCGCTGTAACGAGGGTCAAATTGAGCGGTTCAGACACCCCGTTTCGCGAGCCCCGGAGGGCCGTTGCGGAACGGTTGCGGAGTATAGCATAGGCCCCGCCCGCCGGAAGCATTTTCCCCCGTATTTTGAGGCTCTTAAGCCCTGATTCGACAATGAAAAACGGGGCTCCGAGAGCCCCGTTCGTTGTCGCACAGTCGGCGGCTGTTAGCCCTGCAACTGCCGCTTGAGCAACTCCACGTCCTCCGCAATCGACAGGTCGGAGATCTTCAATTCCTCGATCTTGCGCACGGCATGCATCACGGTGGTGTGGTCGCGGTTGCCGAAGCGCTTGCCGATCTGCGGCAGGCTCAATGTCGTGAGCTGCTTGGCGAGATACATCGCCACCTGGCGCGGCCTGGCCACCGATCGCGCGCGGCGCGGCGAACTCATCTCGGCGAGCTTGATGTTGTAGTGCGCGGCGACCCGCTGCTGGATCTCGTCGACCGTGACCTTGCGATCGGCCTGGCGCAGCAGGTCGTGCAGGACGTCCTGCGCCATCTCGACGGTGATCTCGCGGCCGATCAGCTGGCCGTGTGCCACCACCCGGTTCAGCGCGCCCTCAAGCTCGCGGATGTTGGTGCTGATCTTGTGCGCCAGGAACTCCAGCACCGGCGTCGGCACCGGCACGCGGGCGGTCTCGGCCTTGGTCTGCAGGATCGACAGCCGCAATTCGTATGTCGACGAATGAATGTCGGCGACGAGGCCCGAACCAAGCCGCGAGCGCATGCGCTCCTCGATGTCCTGCAGCTCGCTGGGCGGCTTCTCCGACGACAGCACGATCTGCTTGTTCTGCTCGACCAACGAGTTGAAGGTGAAGAAGAACTCGTCCTGGCTCGCCTCCTTGCCGCAGATGAACTGCACGTCGTCGACCATCAGCACGTCGACGTTGCGGAACAGCTCCTTGAACTGGTTGGTGCTCTTGGTGCGGAGCGCCTGGATGAAGCGGTTCACGAAGCTCTCGGCCGTGAGGTAGAGCACCCTTGTCTTGGGATCGCGCTCGCGGATGGCATGCCAGATAGCATGCATCAGGTGGGTTTTGCCGAGGCCGACGCCGCCGAAAATATAGAGCGGGTTGCGCTCCGGCAGCGGCCGGTCCTGCTCGGCGATGTTGCGCGCGGCGGCATAGGCGAACTCGTTCGGCTTGCCGACCACGAAATTGTTGAACGTATAGCGCGCCTCCGGCCCCTGGAAGGTGTCGTCGACACCGCGGCCGATCGAGGGACCAAGCCGCGGCATCGGCGGCTGATAGCTCGACGGCGAGGGTACCGGCGGCATGGCGATGATGTCGTTGGGCCGCCGCGGCGCCGGCGGCGGCACGAGGTTGACCTCGACGTTCTTCACCTCGGTATTGACCGACTGCCAGTAGGCCAGCACGCGGTCGCCATAGTGGCGGCCCACCCAGTCGCGCACGAAGCGCGTGGGGGCGTAGAGGCGAAGCTTCCCGGCCTTCAATTCACCTAGCTCGACCTCGCCGAACCAGGTCTTGAACGCCTTGTCGCCGATTTCCTTGCGAAGCCGGTCGCAGACGCGCGTCCAATGCGCTTCCAACTCTTTCCGGCCTTCTTCCATTACCGCCCCCGCCATCTTGTCTTGATAGTTGGCTTCTTTGCCGCCCGTGTTCGGTGCTTGTGTTCTCGTCACGTCTGTCTCCAGGGAAGTCCTGCCGCCTTCCAGCCCGCCGTCGCGCCGCGCTTGGCCTGCGCATCGAGCGGACCCTCGAAACCGTCACTCACGTTGAAGCAACTACTGTATCCGGCTGCGGTCATGGCTTTCGCCGCCGCAGCCGAACGGGCCCCACTCCGACAGAGGAAGAGCATCGGAGCGTCCCTGTTCGCTACCGCGCCCGAGAGCGCGGTCACGAATTCCGGATTTATCGTCATGCTCGGAAAAACCTGCCATTCCAGCAACGCCGGCTTCTTGTCCAGCGCGGCAAGGTCCGGCAGGCCGACATAGTTCCATTCGGGCCGGGTGCGCACGTCGATCAGGACGGCGTCCTTCAGTTCGCCCAGGATCTTCCAGGCCGTTGTCGGCGACACGTCGCCGGCATAGCCGGCGGCGGGTGTCACTTCATACGTGCCGGCGATCTTGTTCGACATGGCCCCCGCTCTTTGTTTCGCCGAAGCAGGGCGTAGATGGCGAGCCGGCGAGCGTCGGAAGATCACAGCGGGACAGCGCGACGAGAATTTTTCCAGCATGCGCTTCCATAGGAAGCGTCGTTCTCGTTCGTCGTCTTCCCCTGCTGCGGCCTCTCCCTCGTTCGTCTTTCCGGCGAAGAGGAAGCCCCTCCGTCTCCGCCTTGGCTCGCGTTCCAGCGCCCCACGCCCCGTCGCGATGCTTCGACTCTTAGACAGACTCACTCCGTCGCGCAAACGATTCACGCCGGGCACCGCGCACGTGATTCAACTTGTTCGTCGTGGTGATCGATTGACAATCCTTCTGATTCGATTCTCTGCATCCTTCAGGGAAGTTCGGCGCTCAACATCTAGCGCCTGGACCTGATCACACTCCGATAAACGCGAATCGTATGGATATCGCCGAATTGCCCTCCAAACATTTCGGACATCCGGCGCCGAAAATATTTTTGGAAGCAACTCGGCGTCGTCGCCTCCAAAAAACAAAACGCCGCTCGTCAGAGCGGCGTTCATTGGACTTGCCAAGGGAGCGACGATCAAGCCGTCGATCACGCCATCGTCTTGATGCGCGCGTTGAGCCGTGACACGCGGCGCGCAGCGGCGTTGGGAGCGATCACGCGGGCGGCGGCGCCGCGCTGGATCTCGGGCTGCGCGGCGCGGAGTGCGGCCAGCGCCGTCTTCTTGTCGCCGGCGGCGATTGCCTCCTCGACCTTCTTGATCGAGCTACGCACGCGGCTGCGGCGGGCGGCGTTCGCGGCGGTGCGGCGCTCGGTCTGGCGGGCGCGCTTCTCGGCCGACTTGTGATTAGCCATTCAATCCTCTTTCCTCGGAAGGGCGCGCTTATACGGGCCACAGCGGAGCCGGTCAAGCAGGCCGGAAGGGCCTGATCTAGCGGTGTTTCCAGGCTGCCTTGCGCTTGTCGGCGAAGGCGTTCATGCCCTCCTGGCGGTCCTCGAATGCGAAGGTGGCGTGGAAGGTGCGACGCTCGAAGCGTACGCCCTCGGCCAGGGTCGTCTCGAAGGCGCGATTGACCGCTTCCTTGGCCACCATGGTCGCGGGCAGCGACATGCCCGCGATCTTCTCGGCGGCCGCTACCGCTTCTTCCATCAGCTTGTCGAGTGGCACGACGCGGCTCACCAGGCCGCAGCGCTCGGCTTCGGCGGCATCCATCATGCGGCCGGTGAGCACGAGGTCCATCGCCTTGGCCTTGCCGACGAACCGCGGCAGGCGCTGCGTGCCGCCCGCGCCCGGAATGGTGCCAAGCGTGATCTCTGGCTGGCCGAACCTTGCATTGTCGGCTGCAATGATGAAGTCGCACATCATCGCCATCTCGCACCCGCCGCCCAGCGCATAGCCTGCGACAGCCGCGACGATCGGCTTGCGCACCTGGCTCACCTTCTCCCAGCCGACGGTGATGAAGTCCTGCAGGAAGACGTCCTGATAGGACTTCTCCTTCATCTCCTTGATGTCGGCGCCCGCAGCGAACGCCTTGTCGCTGCCCGTGAGGACCATGCAACCGATGCCGGCATCGGCTCCGAAGGCGTCGAGCGCTTGCCCCAGCTCGCGCACCAGGTCGGCGCACAGCGCATTGAGCGCCTTCGGACGATTGAGCCGGATGATGCCGACCCGGCCCTTGGTCTCGGTCTGGATGTTCTCGTAGGCCACGTCGCCCTCCTATCTCTGGCAGTGCCCGCAATAAAAGGTCGATCGTCCGGACTGCACCAGCCTCCGCACCGTCTTGCCGCAGCCCTTGGTCGGACAGATCGCGCCGGCCCGATCGTAGACGTTGAAGCGGGTCTGGAAATAGCCCAGCTCGCCATCGGGCTGGATATGGTCGCGCAGGGTGGAACCGCCGTCGTCGATCGAGCGCAACAGGACCTGTTTCAGCGCCGCCACCAGCCGGTCCGCCCGCGCACCTTGAACAGTGTGGGCCGAGCGGCGGGGCGAGATTCCGGCCAGGAACAGGGCCTCGCAGGCGTAGATATTGCCGATCCCGACCAGCGTCTTCTGGTCGAGCAGGGCTGCCTTTATGGGGGTGCGCCGGCCTTTGAGACGTGCGGCGAGGGCCGCGCCGTCGAACGCGTCATCCAGCGGTTCGGGCCCCAGCCCCTTGAAGAGCTTGTGTTTGGCCACTGCGTCGTTGGCCACCAGCAGCATCAGCCCAAAGCGGCGCGCGTCATTGAAGCGGATCTGCCAGCCTTGGTCGGTGTCGATCACGACATGATCGTGCCGGCTCAAGGGGTGTTCGGCAGCGCTTTGCGCATCGTGCAATACCATGCGGCCCGACATGCCGAGATGGGCGATCAAGGTATTGCCGTCGTCGAGGCGGATCAGAAGGTACTTGGCCCGTCGGTCGATCCCCATCACCCTGCGGCCCTCGACGCGCTGGGCGAACCGGGCCGGCATCGGCACCCGCAGGTCCTTGCGCCGCTGCTGCAGGCGCACGATGCGCCGGCCGACCAGCTTGGGCAGCAGGCCGCGGCGGACGGTCTCGACCTCGGGCAGCTCCGGCATCTTTTTCTAGTGGCGGGCACCGAACAGGGCGCTACCGACCCGCACATGGGTAGCGCCCGTCCGCACGGCGATCTCGTAGTCCGCGCTCATGCCCATGCTCACTTTGGCCAGTCCGTTGCGCTGCGCCATCTTGGCCAGCAAGGCAAAATGCAGCGCGGGTTCCTCGTCGACCGGCGGGATGCACATCAACCCCACGATCGGCAGCTTATGGGTATCGCGGCAAGCCGCCACGAAGGCGTCGAGCTGGCCCGGCAGGATCCCCGCCTTTTGCGGTTCCTCGCCGGTGTTGACCTGAATGAAGCACTGCGGCCGCTTTTCCGCGCGCTCCATTTCCTTGGCCAAGGTGGCGGCAAGCTTGTCGCGGTCGACCGATTCGATCACGTCGAACAACGCCACGGCATCGCGCGCCTTGTTGGTCTGCAGCGGGCCGATCAGGTGCAATTCGAGATCGGGAAACTGCGCCTTGAGCGCGGGGAATTTCTCCTGCGCTTCCTGTACGCGGTTCTCGCCGAACACGCGCTGGCCGGCGTCGATCAGCTCACGCACCTTGTCGGCGCCATGGGTCTTGGACACGGCAACCAGGGTGACCTGGGCCGGGTCGCGGCCAGCCGCCCGGGCCGCCTCGGCGATGCGGTTCCTGACTTCCGCCAGATGGCGGGCCGCCTCGCCGCTCATGCGTCCAAGGCGATGCGCGCGTTGAGCGCATCCTGGTTGTTGGGATCGACGGCGAGTGCAGCGTCGAGCGTCTCGCGCGCCTTGTCCTTGTCGCCAAGGGCGGCGAGGCAGGCGCCGTAGTTGGCAAGCAACCGGGCATCGCCGGGCAGGGCTCGCAGCGCCCTCTCATGCAACGGCCGCGCCTCCGCCGGGCGGCCGAGATCACTCAGCACCTGGCCGAGATTGGTCAGGATCAGCGGATCGTTCTCTTCCAGCCGCGAGGCGCGCTTCAGCGCCCGGTGCGCCTCGTCGGTGCGCTTCAGGCCGCGCAGTGCCAAGCCCATGTTGTTGAGCGCCTGGGCGTCGTCCGGCCGCGCGGCGAGGTAAGGGGTCAGCAGGTCGACCGCCTCGCCGAAGCGCGCCTTCTCCATATGAAGAAAGGAGAGTTGCAGAATGGCGTTGCGGTCGAGCGGGTTCTGCTGCAGCGCCGTACGCAACAGGCCGGTAGCCTCGTCGATGCGCCCCGCTGCGCTCAGTACGTTGGCCAGCGTCTGGCGCGCGACGGTGAAATTGGGGTCGAGCTGCAGGGCCTTCTCGATCGGCGGTATGGCATCCAACGGCTTGCCGGCGAAATAGAGCACGAAGCCCAGCACATGGTTGACGCTGGGGTTCTGCGGCGCGAGCTCGACCGCCTTCTGCGCTTCGCCAACCGCATCGTCGTGCCGACCCATCGCGCCCAGGGCGAGGGCGCGGTCGCCCAGGATCTGGGCGCGCCGGCCCTGATCTTCGCCCGCGTCCTGGATCGCCATGTCGAGCACCTCGATGGCGGCACTGGCATGGCCCATCCGATAGAGGACATGGCCCAGCATATTGCGCGCGCGGGCCTGCAGCGGCTTGAGCCGATTGTCCTCCGGCGACTTCTGGATGGCCTCTTCGAGATTGGCGACCACTTCGGCAGCCTCACGCTCGGCGGCGGCAAACTTGCCCTGGTCGATATGCAACGACGCGAGCGCGAGTTTGGCTTCGAGATGGCCTGGCTGGCGCCGCAGCACGTCGCGAAAGCGACGCGCAGCCTCATCCCACTGGCCGAGCCGCCGTGCAGCCTGGCCGAGATTGTAGGCCAGCATCGGCTCGTTGGGGTCCTTGGCAATCGCCTTGCGCCACAGATCCGCCGCTTCGCTGAGCGCGCCACGCTGCGACAGGCATACGGCGAGGTAATGCAGGACATCGGGCCGCTCGCCGTAACGGGCATAGGCCATGCGGAACAGGGGCTCTGCCCGGTCGAACCAGCCGGCGCGCAAATACTGCAAGCCGGTCTGAAGATCGGGGTCGGTCTGGTTGGGCGCGATCGCCATGGCGGGCTGTGTAGCCCCGCTCTGGCGCCAAGGCCAGAGCGGGTTTCCCGCCGGGGAGGATATGCTCTACATCGAACGAATGGCCAAGGACCTCGACCTGTTCAAGGCAGCGATGGCCGGCGTGACGCCGCTCAAGACCGACAGGCCTGCCAAGCGGGCTGTCGCCAAGCCCAAGGCCGAAAAGCCCGCGACGCCGAAAGCGCGATCTTTGCCCTCCGCGAGATCGACGAAGGCGACATTCGTGGCCCCGCGCATCGAACCATTCGACCGCGACGTCGATCGCGCCTTGGCGCGCGGCAGGCGTGCGCCGGAGGCGACGCTCGACCTGCACGGCATGACTCTCGCGGAGGCCGAGCGCGCGGTCGCCCATTTCCTCGCCGAGGGGGTCAGCCAAGGACACCGCGTGGTGCTGATCGTCACCGGCAAGGGCCTGCGCCTCGACGTAGGACGCGTGCTCGGCGGGCGCATCCGCGCTGAATTCCCGGGTTGGCTCGAGCGGGCCGAAAACCGCGCGCGCGTCGCGGGCTTCAAAGCCGCACATCTGCGTCATGGCGGAGGCGGCGCATTTTACGTCCTGTTGCGCCGGCGCATGCAGCGAGGGTGAATCGCTCAGGGTGAGTGAATCCCTCTCAAGAATTTGAGCGCCAAGCCCTTGAATTGGCGCGCCCCGGAGCGATGTCCAGTCGCGTCTGGAGGTACGAGTCATGCGTCGCGTTGTTCTTTTGTCGTCGTTGCTGGTTCTGGTCGCGTTTGCAGGCGGTGGCGTATGGGCCGCACAGCGCCTGTCGGCCAAGCCGTGCATTCCCGAACAAATTCCGGCGAAGACAGCCGGCCTGGCGCCGGCCCAGGAAGAGCCGTTGGCGATGGGCCGCATCGTGGCGCTTGATGCCAAGACGGGCCGCGTGACCATCATGCATCGCGGTGTCGGGCACCTCTACATCGAGCCGGGCACCAACGTGTTTCGCGTGAAGAACCCGGCCCTGATCGACGGGTTCTCACCTGGCGACAAGGTGCGCTTCGACGCTTCGCGCGATGGCAAGCGCTACGACCTGACACGCCTGGAGAACAGTAACTAGAGCGCGCCGCTGCCGTCGTTCAAGCGCTGCGCCGCTGCTCATCGGCCAGCAGGCGCTGCTTGCGCGCCACTCCCCAGCGGTAGCCGGTGAGCGAGCCGTTACCGCCGACTGCCCGGTGGCACGGAATGACGCCCGCCGCCTGGTTGGTGGCGCAGGCGCGGCCGACCGCGCGTGCCGAGCCCGGGGCACCGATGCGCTTGGCGATATCGCCATAGGTGCGCGTCTGGCCTGCTGGAATCTCGGTCAGCGCTTTCCATACCTTCCACTGGAAGGCGGTTCCGATGATGTCGAGCGGCACATCGGGCGCGTCGAGGGCCGACGGCTTGCGGCCGTAGAGTCGCGCCAGCACGCCCTTCACGCGCGCCGACAGGGCGCCGTCGTTGCGCTCGATATCCGCCGCCGGGAAATCGTGACGCAGGTCGCGCTCGAGCTTGCTGTCGCTGTCGCCCAGGAACACCGCGGCGATGCCTTTTTGCGTCGCCGCCACCAGCACGCGGCCATAGTCGGAGTCGACCGTCGTGTAGTCGATGTGCGCACCGGCGCCGCCCTTGGCGTAGGTGGCGGGGGTCATGCCGAGCGCCCTGTCGCTCGTTTCGTAGACGCGGCTCGGCGAGCCGTAGCCCGCGCCGTAAAGCGCCTCGCTCACTTTCTCGCCGTCGCGCAACGCCTTGCGGAAGCGCTGGCGCTTGCGGGCGACCAGCCAGTCACGCGGATTGACGCCGAGCTCGGCGAGGAAGCGCTTGCTCAACGTGTTGGCGGTGAGCCCGACCTTGCGCGCGACTTCGGTGAGCGAGGGCGGTGTGTCGTTGTCCGCCGAGTCAAACAGCGCGCAGGCCTTGGCAACCGCTTGGCTGAGCCCAAGCGCCGTTTGCCACTCGCGCGGCTTGCAGCGCTTGCACGGCCGGAAGCCCGCCTTCTCCGCGGCATCGGGCGAGGCATGGAAGTCGACGTTCTTGCGGAGCGGCGTACGGGCCGCGCAGGACGGCAGGCAATAGACCCCGGTCGATTTGACCGAGAACCAGAACCGGCCGTTGTAGGCGCGGTCGCGCCGCTGCACGGCCTGCCAGCAGGTATCCGGGTCGGGGAATGTTGGGGTGGCGAACGCCACTGGGGGGAGCGGGAGAGTTGAGTGTTGGGTCATGATGCCTATTTAGGCACCCTCCCCAAACTGCTCTATCCGGCGTCCGCCGGCAATTCCCCGACCCGGAATACCCTGGATTTCAGGCCCAAAAGCCCTTGTCGGCCTCGAAACGGGCGCGGGCGCGGTCGATTCCGATGTCGCGCAGCATGCGGTCATCGAGTTCGGCCAGCTGGCGGCGCGAACGCCGCAATTCGGCGCGTACCACGAGGGTTTCGACGCCGACCGCCACAATCCCCGCCAGCAGGGCGGCGGCCCGGCCGAAGGAGAAGGAAGGGGTTCCCGGGCGGGCAATTCCCCGCACGCTGGTTAGGGTCGACATGACTTAGCTCCGTTTGAGGCGGCGGGAGTGCTATCCTGCTTCCCGGTCTCGTTTGCTTGCCTTATTTGAGGTATTATCAAATCGCCTGCAAACGACGAAACTTCTGGGAGAGGCCCAGAAAAACTATGAACGGACTGCCGCCATGAGCCGCTCGCAACTGCCACTGAACGCATTACGTGCATTCGAGGCAGCCGCCCGACATGCAAGTTTCACTCATGCCGCCGAGGAGCTGCACGTGACGCAGGCCGCGGTCAGCCATCAGGTCAAGGCGCTCGAGGAGCGGCTGGGGGTGCCGCTGTTCGTGCGAAGGCCGCGCGGGCTCGAAATCACCGGCGAAGGCCAGGCGCTGCTGCCCGATCTGCGCGACGCCTTCGACCGCATGACCAATGCCCTGGAGCGGGTCGGCCGCAAGGCCAATTCGGGCACCCTCAACGTCAGCCTGGTTACGACCTTCGCGCTGGGCTGGCTGGCGCCTCGGCTGCATCGCTTTCAGGCCAAGCATCCGGAGATCGAGGTGCGCATGACGACGAGCCAGCGTCGCATCGATTTCGCGCGCGAGGATTTCGACTGCGCCATTCGCTTTGCCGTGCAGCCCGAACCGGACCTGCACGCCACGCGCCTGTTCTCCGACGTGCTGACCCCGCTCTGCGGCAAGCGCTACAAGGACAAGCTCAAGACGCTCGACGATCTGAAGCGCGTGCCCTTCATCGACATGACCTACGATCCCGAATGGGCGATCTGGCTGCGCGCCGTGGGGCTGGGCGACTTCAAGCCCAAGCGGGTGCTCACCTTCGATTCGACCATGATCGCCGTCGAGGCGGCGATGGAAGGAGCGGGGGTCGCGGTCGGCCCGCCGCAGCTTTTCCGCGAGGAGCTGGCCGAGGGAAGGCTGTTCCAGCCGTTTCCGCAGATCGTCGATTCGGGTAAGGCGTGGTGGTTCGTCTGCCCGCCCGCTTCGGTCAACCGGCCGAAGACCAAGGCGTTCGAGGACTGGCTCGTCGAGGAGTTGAGCGCGCCGCCGATGCGCGCGACGGCGCGGCCCACGCTTGCGGCGGCGCGCCGCTGATCTCGGTACCCAACTTCGGCTAAGGTCGGGCATGGCTCCCCAAATAGAGAAGCCGTGGGCACGCGCCTCGGACAGGACGTCCTGGCGTTTCTGCGGCTTTGTCACACTCGTCAACCGCTCGTCGACCCCCGACCGGCTGATCGCGGCGAGCAGCCCAATCGCACGGGCGGTCGCGGTATGTGGCATCAAGGTCGTAGGCAGTGACATCGCCATGCGCGCTCTGAAGGGCGGTCTGGGCGTTCCCGCCGACACCACGATCACGCTGAAGCCGCGCGGCTATCATCTCTATTTTCTGGGCGCGAAGCCCCGCCCCAAGCCCGGTGATAAAGTGCCGGTGACACTCACTTTCGAAAAAGCCGGCGAGCAGAAGATCATGCTCGATGTGCACGCACCCGGACCGGTCGGCAAGGAAACCTTGCACGAGGGCGTTGAGTCCTAGCCCGGATAGGGGTGCCGGCCGCCGAACGCGTCTTCGATCGTAAGGGCTTCGGGATCGTCGCCCAGATAGCCTGGGCCGATCGGCACCTTGCCGTGGCCGCCCGGCACGTCGAGCACATAGGTCGGTTGGGCCAGCCCGGACAGCCGGCCGCGCAACGCCCTCATCAGCTTCTGGCCGTGCGCGATCGAGACCCGGAAATGGCCGGTGCCGCGCACCAGGTCGGGGTGGTGCAGGTAGTAGGGCTTGACCCGCGCGGCGACCAGCGCACGCATCAATGCCTCGAGCGTATCGACATCGTCGTTCACGCCGGCCAACAGCACGGTCTGGCCCATCAGAGGAATGCCTGAATCGGCGAGCCGAGACAACGCGGCCCGCGTGCCTGCGGTGAGTTCGCGTGCGTGATTGCAATGGACGGCGAGCCACAGAGCGGCGCGCCGCAGCTTCAGCGCAGCGACGAGCTCGGCCGACACGCGCTCGGGGTCGACGATCGGCACGCGGCTATGAACGCGGATCACCGCCACATGCGGAATGGCATCGAGAGCCGAGACCAGTTCGGCAAGACGCCGCGGCGCCAGCATCAGCGGATCGCCGCCGGTCAGGATCACTTCCCAGATTTCGCTGCGGGCTCGGATATAGGCAAGCGCCGCCGCAAGCTCCTCCGCCGTGAGCGCTTCGCCGCCGGGCCCGACCTTTTCGCGCCGGAAGCAGAAACGGCAGTAGACCGGGCAGACATGCAGCGGCTTCAGCAGCACCCGGTCGGGATAGCGATGCACGATGCCCTTGACCGGCGAGCGCGCGTCGTCGCCGATCGGGTCGGGCAGTTCCTCGCGCGCGATCACGGTCTCTTCGGCGCCGGGCACGAATTGCCGCGCGATCGGATCGTTGGCCACGTCGTGCCGGTCGATCAGCGCCGCCATCTCGGGCGTGATGCCGATGGCCATCGACCGCGCGGCCTCCTTGAGGCGCGGATCGGGCGCAATCAGCCCTGCGGCCTCGAGGGCTTCCAGGGTACGCAGCACGGTTGTCGATGGCATGGCGGCGCTGACATAGGCGGCCGCCGTGCTTACGTCCAGCGGGGACTCGGCCGCCGCCCGCAGCCCTACCTCGACGTCACCGGCGCGCCGCGTCTCGTGAGGTTGAAGCCCTCATAGCCCTTGGCCGCGATGGCATCGCAGTGCTTCTTGTAGCGGTCGAAGCCGCCGACATAGGGCATGAACACCCGTGGTTTGCCGGGAATGTTGGCGCCCATGTACCAGGAGTTGGCCAGCGGATAGAGCGTCGAGTTGGCGACCTGGTTGACGTGGGTCACCCAGTCGATTTCAGCCTCGGCGGTCGGCTCGATACGATCGAGCTGGCGCTGCTGCAGATGATCGATCGCGTCGGCGATCCAGTCGACATGCTGCTCGATGGAGGCAATCATCTGCGTCTTCACGCCCGGGCTGCCCGGTCCGGTGACGATGAACATGTTGGGAAAACCCGCCACCATCACGCCGAGATAAGTGAGCGGCCCGCCCTCCCAATGCTCGCGCAGCACGGCGCCAAGGCTCGTGCGCACATCGATCTCGTTCAGCGCGCCGGTCATGGCGTCGAAGCCGGTGGCGAAGACGATTGCGTCGAGCTCGTGCGCTGCGCCGGAATTCAGGCGCAGCCCGCTCTCGCTGATCTCCGCGATCGGATCGGAGCGTACATCGACCAGGCTGACATTCGGCCGGTTGTAGGTCTCGTAGTAATTGGTATCGAGACAGAGCCGTTTGGTGCCGATCGGATGGTCCTTGGGCGCCAGCAGCTCGGCAGTGCGCTTGTCCTTCACTATGGCGCGGATCTTGTTGCGCACGAATTCCGAGGCGGTGTCGTTCGACTCCTTGTTCACCAGCAGGTCAGTATAGGCGTAGAGGTAGCTGATCGAGCCGCCTTCCTGCCACTTGGCCTCGTAGGCGGCGTCGCGCTCGGCCTTCGGCACCTCGAGTGCGGACTTGGTCGGCTTGGGATGTCCGCCGATCGCAAACGGCGTCTCCATCGCCGCCGCGCGGCGGGCGGAATACTCGGCCTTGTGCTTGCGTTCTTTCTCTTGCGGCATCGGCATGTTGCGCGCCGGCAGGCTGAAATTGGCGGTGCGCTGGAAGACGGTGAGGTGCTTGGCCTGCTGGGCGATGAGCGGGATCATCTGCACGCCGGACGAGCCGGTGCCGATCACGCCGACGCGCAGCCCGCTGAAGTCGACGCCCTCATGCGGCCACAGGCCGGAATGGTACCACTTGCCCTTGAAGTTCTTGAGACCCTTGAAGTCGGGCACCCTCGGCGTCGAGAGATTGCCTGCCGCCATCACGCAGTAGCGGGCACGGATCTCCTCGCCGTCCCTCGTCTTGAGCGTCCACTGGTTGGTCTTGTCGTCGAATGTCGCCGAGGCGATGCGCGTGTTGAGCTGCACGTCGCGCCGCAAATCGAAGCGGTCGGCGACGTGGTTGATGTATTTCAGGATCTCCGGCTGGGTGCCGTAGCGCTCCGGCCACTTCCAGTCCTGCTGCAGCTGCTCATCGAAGCTGTAGGAATATTCCAGGCTCTCGACATCGCACCGCGCGCCGGGATAGCGGTTCCAGAACCAGGTGCCGCCGACGCCGGAGCCCTGTTCGTAGGCGCGCACGGAAAGGCCGAGCTTGCGCAGACGATGGATGGCATAAAGGCCCGCCAGTCCGCCGCCGACGATGGCGACGTCGAGTTGGCGAGGCGCGGATCCGTGCGAGGCGTCTGGCATGGCGATCCCGGGTTTTGCGATGCGGTCAGGTTTGCTGCGGCAAAGCATAAGGCTTCGGCCGGTGCGTCGAAAGCGGTACCATCCTTCACACCATGAGCTCGTGGACTCCTTCGAAGACGCTGCCGGCAAAGCCGCAATCGCTTGCCGGCGTGCGATATGCGGAAATGGTGGAGCGGGCGCGTGCCCTCGCGCCGGTCTTTGCCGAACGTGCGGCGGCATGCGAGCGCGAGCGGCGGCTGCTCGACGACAACGAACGCGACCTGCACCGTGCCGGGCTGTTTCGCATCGTGCAGCCGAGCCGCGTCGGCGGACCGGAGCTCGACGTCGGCATCATGGTCGACGTGTGCGCCGAGATCGCCAAGGCCTGTCCGTCGACGGCCTGGAATCTCGGCAATCTTTCGAGCCATCATTGGATGCTCGCCTACTATGAGCCCGAGACGCAGGACGAGATCTGGGACGTCTCGCCCGACACCCTGATCGCCACGTCGCTCGCCTTTCCGGCCGGCCGCGGCCGCAAGGTCGATGGCGGCTGGGAAGTGAGCGGGCGGTGGCCACTGTCCTCGGGCGTCGACAATTCCGACTGGAACATGCTGGGCTTCATGGTTCGCGAGAGCGAGGGCGGCCCGCCGGTCGACCAACGCTTTGCCCTCGTGCATCGCTCGGAATACGAGATCATCGACAACTGGCACGCAGTGGGCCTCGCCGGTACCGGCTCAAAGGACGTCGCTTGCTCGAAGGTATTCGTGCCCGAGCGGCGCTCGATCAGCGCCTGGGCGATGAACGGCAAGCCGCACGCCGGCTCGAAGGTCAATCCTGGGCCGCTGTTCCGCTTGCCGCTACTGGCGCTCGGGCCGTACGTTCTGACGGGTGTCATGCTGGGCTGTGCCAAGGGCGCCTACGAGCAGGCGGTCGGCGCCGCGCGCAAGCGCCTTGCCACCAATACCGGCATGCCGGTCAATGCAAGCCAGGCGGTCCAGCTCAAGGTGGCCGAGGCGAGCGCGCGCATCGACACTGCCGAGATGCTCATGAAGGCTGCCTGCGCGCACGCCATGGCCAAGGCGCGGGCTGGCGAGGAATTCACGCACGACGACAAGGTGCGCTATCGCCGCGATGCGTTCTTCTCGACGCGCATGTGCCTGGAGGCGGTCGACCTGATGATGGGTCTCGCGGGCTCGAGCGCGATCTATCTCGGCAGCAACGTGCAGCGCCTGTTCCGCGACGCGCACGCGGCCAACGCCCACGTCATGTTCTCCCCCGAGCTGCAGGGCACGATCTACGGCCAGCACGCCCTGGGCGTGAAGGCGCCACCTCCGTTGATGTAGGAGCCGATGCTGGAGAGCAGTCAAAAGACCCAGATCATGAACGCCGTCGATCGCGCCTTCGACGAGCAGACCAGCGTGCTGGCCGATCTCGTCAGGATTCCGTCGACGCGTTTCAGGGAAGCGCCGGCGCAGGACATGATGGCACGCCTCTTCAAGGAGGATCGCCTGTCGGTCGATCGCTGGCAGATCAAGATCGACGACCTGAAGCACCTGCCGGGCTACTCGCCGCACAGCCTGGATTACGACGATGCGTGGAACGTCGTCGGCGCCTGGCGGCCGTCCAGTCCGAAGGGCCGCTCGCTGATCCTGAACGGCCATATCGACGTCGTGCCGGAAGGTCCGCACGACATGTGGGCGCGCCATCCGTTCGATCCCGTGGTCAAGGACGGCTGGATGTATGGACGCGGTGCAGGCGACATGAAGGCGGGCCTGATCCTGAACGTCTTCGCCCTGCGCGCCTTACGCTCGCTGGGCTTGGAGCCGGCGGCCGATGTCTACCAGCAGTCGGTGGTCGAGGAAGAGTGCACGGGCAATGGGGCGCTCGCCTGCCTGCAGCGCGGCTATCGCGCCGATGCCGCGCTCATTCCCGAACCGTCATCGGGCGTCCTGACCGTGGCGCAGGTCGGCGTCATGTGGTTCCAGGTCAAGGTCACCGGCCATCCAGTGCACGTCTACAAGGCCGATGCCGGATCCAATGCCATCGAATCGGCCTATCGGCTGATCCAGGCGCTGCGCGAACTCGAGAAGAAGTGGAACGAGAAGAAGAAGCACGACAACCATTTCCACGATCATCATCACCCGGTGAATTTCAACGTCGGCAAGATCGCCGGCGGCGATTGGGCAAGCTCGGTGCCGTCGTGGTGCACGTTCGACATGAGGGTAGGAGTGCTGCCCTCGCAGACGCTCAAGGAATGCCGCCAGGAAGTCGAGGACGTGATCCGCACCGCCGCGGCCAACGATCCCTTCCTCGGCAACAATCCGCCGACCGTGACGTGGGAAGGCTTCCAGGCCGAGCCATTCGTGCTCAAGAACCACGAGCAGGTACGGGCCGTGCTGGCCGCCGCGCACAAGACGGTATTCGGCGCAGCGCTCGAGGACAAGACGTCGACCGGTACCGCCGACAACCGCTTCTTCGGTCTCTATGCCGGCATTCCCGCGCTGGTTTACGGCCCGCGGTCGGACGACATTCACGGCTTCGACGAGCGCGTGAATCTCGAATCGGTTCGCAAGATTACGCAGGCGACCGCGCTGTTCATCGCCGAGTGGTGCGGCTTGCAAAAGGCGTGAGCCGATTTGGTTTCATTCGTGTCAAACCGGCCTCGTCGCATTGCCGGTGAAAGCCGCGAAGCGTAACGTTCCCGTCACGATATTCGATCTTGGGGGGACGTCGGAGAACGGGAGCCGTCATGGCTCCCGTTTTTCGTTTGTTCTCAGGCGCGACGGGTCGAGGCGATGATGCCCAAGCCGACGCCGCCCAGCACGATGGCGACACCGACCAACCTCAGGCCGCTGAGCGGTTCGCCGAACACAGCCGCCGAGATCGCGAGAGCGCAGCACGGCACCAGCAGCGACACCGGGCCGACCTTGGCGGCGGGATAGGTGCGCAGCAGCGTTCCCCAGATCCAGTAGCCGAGCCACATCACCGGCACGACGGTGTAGAAAAGCACGAACCAGCCGCGCCATGTCGGCGCCAGGACCGGCGCCAGGGTCGCATGCCAGCCGTCGCTCAGCGCGCTTGCGATCAGGAGCGGAAGCGGCGGCAGCAGGCTGCCCCAGGCGGTGACGGCGAGGATCGAGGTGCCGCGGCCGGCGCGCAGGAAGAGATTGCCGATCGCCCAGGAGAAGGCCGAGATCATGGCGATGCCGACGGCGAGCACGGTCGTGCTGCCTTCGACCGAGCGGGCGATCACCAGCACGCCCGCCAGCGCCACGACGATGCCGAGCCATTGGCCTGCAGTAGCGCGCTCGCGCAGGACGATGGCCGCGATCACGGCGGTGAGCGGCCCGTGCAACTGCACCACCACGGAGGAGAGGCCGGGCGGCAAGCCGGCCTGCATCGCGAAGAAGAGAAAGACGAACTGGCCACCGAACAGGAACACGCCGATGCCGGTGAGCACTTTCCAGGACACGGCAGGCCGCGGCAGGACGAGCACCGGCAGCGCGCCCAGGATGAAACGCCAGGCGGCGAAGGCAAAGGGCGTGAACTCGTCGAGACCGAAGCGGATGACGGTGAAGTTGAGGCCCCAGGTCGCCGCGATCAGCAGCGCCAGGGCCACATGCAGCGGTCGCACCTAGGTCAGAGCCAGATCCACGGCCGCTCGCTCTGGTCGGCCTTCTGCCAGGCCTCGATCTCGGCCTGGTGCGTCTTGGTCTGGGCGATGTCGTCCAGCCCGTTCAGCATGGCGTGCTGACGCCGCGCGTCGACCTGGAAGGGGATGGTGCGGCCGGTCGGCGAGATGACGACGCAGTTCTCGAGATCGACGGTGACCCGCGCGTTCCCGGGTGAAGCCTTCATCTCGTCGGCGAGCTGCTCTACATCCTCGATGCGCATCGGCACGGGCAGGATGCCGTTCTGGAAGCAGTTGTTGTTGAAGATGTCGCCGAAATAGGGGGCGATCACCGCCTTGATGCCCATGCCCTTCAGCGCCCACACCGCGCCTTCGCGCGACGAGCCGCAGCCGAAATTTTCGCGGCTGAGGATGATGGGCGCATTGCGGTAAGGCTCCTGGTTGAACACACAGTCGGGGTTCTCGGTGCCGTCGGGATTGAACCGGATCTGCTCGAAGCAATAGGGGCCGAGGCCTTCGCGCGTCACGTTGTTAACCAGCCGCTCGATGCGGATGATGAGGTCGGTATCGACGTTCTGTCGCATCAGGGGCGCGGCGACGCCGGTCACTTTGGTGAACTTGTCCATGGCGGCGCCTCCTACAGCTTCCTGACGTCGGCGATCGCGCCCTTGATCGCGGCCGCCGCCGCCATGGCAGGGCTGGCAAGATGGGTGCGGGCACCGGGGCCCTGGCGGCCGACGAAGTTGCGGTTGGAGGTCGACACGCTTCTCTTGCCGGGCGGCACCCTCTCGCCGTTCGAGGCGAGGCACATCGAGCAGCCGGGCTCGCGCCATTCGAAGCCGGCCTCGAGGAACACCCGGTCGAGCCCCTCGGCCTCGGCTTCCTTCTTGATGCGCACCGAGCCGGGCACGACCCAAGCCGTCACATGCTCGGCCTTGCGGCGTCCCTTCACGATCTCGGCGGCGGCGCGCAGGTCGGAGATGCGGGAGTTGGTGCACGAGCCGATGAACACCCAGTCGACCTTGGTGCCCTCGATCGGCTTGCCGGGCTCGAGGCCCTGGTACTTCAGCGCCGCTTCCCAGGCGCCGCGTTTCTCCTCGGGCCCATTTGCCGGGTCGGGTACCGGCCGGTCGACCGCGATCACGTGCTCGGGGCTGGTGCCCCAGGTGATCTGTGGCGCCACCTTCCTCATGTCGACCGTGTGCTCGAAGTCGAACTCGGCATCGGCATCGCTCGGCAAGGTGCGCCAGTGCGCCACCGCGCGGTCCCACATCGCCCCCTTCGGCGCATAGTCGCGGCCGTTCAGGTATTCGTAGGCGACGTCGTCAGGCGCCACCATTCCGGTGCGCGCGCCCATCTCGATGGTGAGGTTGCACAGCGTGAGCCGCGCCTCGACCGGCAGGCTGCGCACGGCCGAGCCCGCGTATTCGACGGCGAAGCCGGTGCCGGCGGCGGTCCCGAGCTCGCCGATCAGATGCAGGATCATGTCCTTGGCGGTGACGCCCGCCTCGAGCTTGCCCTCGAAGCTCGCGCGCATGCGCTTGGGCTTCTTCTGCACCATGGTCTGCGTGGCGATCACGTGCACCAGCTCCGACGAACCGATGCCGAAGGCGAGTGCGCCCAGTCCGCCATGCGTGGAAGTGTGGCTGTCGCCACAGACGAGCGTCGTGCCCGGCAAGGTCAGGCCCTGCTCGGGGCCCATGACGTGCACGATGCCCTGGCCGTCCTGGTCGAGGTCGAACAGCTTGATGCCATGGGCCCTCGTCATCTCGCGCATCGACAGGATCAGCGGCTCGCCCGGCGGATAGGTCTTCTCGGTGCGGCCCGGCTGGCTCGACATGGTGTGGTCCGGCGTGCCGTAGGTGAGCCGCGGTTGGGCGGGCTTGTATCCTTTCTCGATCGCCTCCTTGAGCGACTTGCCGCCGGACATGTCGTGCAGCAGCAGGCGGTCGATGTGCATCAGGATGAAGCCGTTGCCGAGATCCTTGATGACGTGGCGGTCCCAGATCTTGTCGAAAAGGGTCTTGCCCATTGCTGATTCCTCCGCAAGGCAGCGATATCAGCACCGGCGGATAGGCGATGGAAGCCCAATCCTGCAGGGCAGGGCCGTTGATTTGCGTCAATCCCATCGGGCCCGTGCGGCCTTATACGTCGCCGATGACCGAGGCCCGCAAAGTCGACGTCGCGTCCGCGACGAAAGTCGCCGCGCCCGCCGAGGCACAGGTGTCCCTGCCTGAGCCGTTACCGTCGAAGGCGCTGGTGCCTGCCGCACCGGCCCGCACCAAGCGGCGCGGGCGTCGCATCGCCCTGCTCCTGCTGCTGGCCGGTGTCGCGGCAGGCGGCGCGGCTTGGTGGTGGACCCATCGGGCGCCGCAGCTGCCGCCCGGCATCGCCATGGGCAACGGCCGCATCGAAGCCGATCCGATCGACATTGCGACCAAGTTCGCCGGCCGCATCGCCGAGCTGCGCGTCGACGAAGGCGACATGGTGGCGGCGGGTCAGGTTCTCGCGCTGATGGACACGCGCGATCTCGAAGCATCGCTCAAAAAGGCGCAGGCCCAGGTCGAGCAAGCCAACAAGGCGATCATCGAGGCCAATGCCAACGTCGACCAGTATCACACGCAGGTCATCCTGGCCGGCCAGGAGATGGATCGTGCGCGGCAGCTCCTCAAGAGCGGATGGATCACCAAGGAACTGTTCGACCAGCGCCAGCAACAGTTGAACGGCGCACAAGCCAACGAGGCGGGGGCGACGGCCCGTGTTCGCGCCGCCGAGCACCTGCGCGAGGCTGCACAGCACGACGTCGAGCTGTTCAAGGTGAACATCGCCGACAACACCCTGATCGCGCCACGCGACGGCCGCATCGAATACCGCATCGCCAATGTCGGGGAAGTCCTGCCGGCGGGCGGCAAAGTCTTCACCATGCTGGATGTCGGCTACGTGTACATGGACATCTACCTGCCGACGGTGGTTGCCGGGCAAATCGCGGTCGGCAGCGACGCACGCATCCTGCTGGATGCCTATCCCGGCCGGCCGGTGCCTTCCAAGGTGACGTTCGTCGCCTCGCAGGCGCAGTTCACGCCCAAGATGGTCGAGACCCAGACGGAGCGCGACAAGCTGATGTTCCGGGTGCGCGTGCGCATCGACCGGGACATCGTGCGCGAACACGCGGCAAGCGTGCGGAGCGGCCTGCCGGGCGTCACCTACGTGAAGTACGACCCCCGGGTCGAGTGGCCGGAGCGCCTGCAAGGGCCGCGCTGACCATGCAGAGGGCCGCCGCCCCCGTCGTTCGCCTGCAGGGCGTCGCGCATCGCTATGGCCGGACCGCCGCCCTCGAGGGCCTGTCCTTCGACATTCCGCCCAATTGCACCGTCGGTCTGATCGGGCCCGATGGCGTCGGCAAGTCTTCCCTCCTCAGTCTCATTGCCGGCGCCAAGCGCATCCAGGAGGGCCACATCGAAGTCTTGGGCGGCGACATCGCGGGCCGCCGGCACCGCACCGCGATCTGCCCGCGGATCGCCTTCATGCCGCAAGGCCTGGGCAAGAATCTCTATCCCGATCTCAGCGTGCGCGAGAACATCGAGTTCTTCGGCCGCCTGTTCGGCCAAGGCCGCGCCGAGCGCGAGCAACGCATTGCCGATCTTCTGCACAGCACCGGCCTCGCTCCCTTCGCCGGGCGCCTCGCCAAGCAGCTTTCCGGCGGCATGCGGCAGAAACTGGGTCTTTGCTGCTCGCTGATCCACGATCCCGACCTGCTGATCCTCGACGAACCCACCACCGGCGTCGATCCGCTGTCCCGCCGCCAGTTCTGGCAACTCATCGAGCGCATGCGCAAGCGGCGCGACGGCATGAGCATCATCGTCGCCACCGCCTACATGGAGGAGGCCGAGCGGTTCGACTGGCTCGTCGCCATGAACACGGGCCGGGTGCTGGCGGAGGGCACACCCGACGCCCTCAAGAAGAAGACCGGCGCGGCGACCATTGAGGACGCCTTCATCGCGCTGCTGCCCGATGGCCAGAAGGCCGGCCACCGGCGGCTGGAAATACCGCAGCGCGCGTTCGACCATGACCCGGTGATCGTGGCCCGCGATCTGACCTGCCGCTTCGGCGATTTCACTGCCGTCGACCACGTGAGCTTCAACATCGAGCGTGGCGAGATCTTCGGCTTTCTGGGCTCGAACGGCTGCGGCAAGACCACGACGATGAAGATGCTGACCGGCCTGCTGCCGGCCAGCGAAGGCATGGCCACGCTGCTCGGACGGCCGATCGATGCCAACGACATGAGCTCGCGCGAGCGTGTCGGCTACATGTCCCAGGCGTTTTCGCTCTACACGGAACTCTCCGTCCGGCAGAACCTCGACCTGCACGCCCGACTCTTCAATCTGCCCCTGGCCGAAGGCAGGCGGCGCGTCGACGAGCTGATCGCGCGCTTCGGGCTGCGTGAATACAGCGATCAGCTCGCGGCAGACCTGCCCCTCGGCATCCGTCAGCGGCTCTCGCTGGCGGTCGCGATCGTGCATCGGCCCGACCTGCTGATTCTCGATGAGCCGACATCCGGCGTCGACCCGCTGGCGCGCGATGCGTTCTGGGAGTTGCTGATCGACCTGTCGCGCAATCAAGGCGTGACGATCTTCGTATCGACCCACTTCATGAACGAGGCCGCGCGATGCGATCGCATCTCCCTGATGGACGCGGGCCGGGTGCTCGCGACGGACACGCCGCCGGCACTGATCCGGGCGCGCGGGGCTTCGAACCTGGAGGAAGCCTTCATCGATTTCCTCGAAGAAGCAGCCAGCGCGCGTGACGCGGCCGCGCCGGCTGCGATCGAGCCGCCGCCGGTGCAAATCGCGGAGACGCCGCCGCCGCCGCGCCTGTTTAGCCTGCGCCGCATGCTGGCCTACACCGTGCGCGAGACGCTGGAGTTGATGCGCGATCCGATCCGCCTCGGCTTCGCTCTGGGCGGCACGGCGTCCCTCATGCTGGTGTTCGGCTTCGGCATCACGACCGACGTCAATTCGCTGAGCTTCGCGGCCCTCGACCGCGACGATTCCTACGAAAGTCGCGCCTATCTCGAGGAGCTGCGCGGTTCACCCTACTTCGTCGAGCAGGCGCCGCTCGGCGACGCCGCCGACATGGTTGGCCGCCTGCGCGGCGGCCAGGTCACCGCGACCATAGAGATACCTCCGGGCTTCGGGCGTGACATTCGCCGGGGCCGGCCCGCCGAAGTCGGCGCCTGGATCGACGGCGCGATGCCGTTCCGCGCGGAGACGATCCGCGGCTACCTTCAGGGCGTCCATCAGCAGTACCTGTCCGACCCGTCGATCCGCGGCGCCACCGCCATCGCCGCCGCGCCGGCCGATATCGCGGTGCGCTTTCGCTACAACCAGGATTTCGACAGCATCTATGCCATGGTGCCGACGCAGCTTGCGTTCCAGCTCGCGCTGATCCCGGCCATCCTGATGGCGCTCGCCATCGTGCGCGAGAAGGAGCTGGGCTCCATCGTCAATCTCTACGTCACACCGGTGACGCGTCTCGAGTTTCTCCTCGGCAAGCAAGTCCCCTACGTCGCGGTGGCGATGCTCAACTTCGCCATGCTGGCGTTGATGGCGGAATTCGTCTTCCATGTTCCGCTCAAGGGCAGCCTGCCCTTGCTGGTGCTGAGCGCGCTGGTCTATGTCACCGCGACGACGGCCTACGGCCGGGTGATCTCCGCGTTCACGCGCACGCAGATCGCCGCCCTGTTCGGCACGGCTATCCTGACCGTCCTGCCGGCCACCATGTTCTCGGGCATGATGGTGCCGGTCTCCTCCCTGACCGGGTTCGGCGCCGTCATGGGGCGTTTCTTTCCGATGAGCTATTTCGTGCCGATCAGCGTCGGCACCTATACCAAGGGACTGGGCTTCGCCGACCTGAGCGGCCATCTGCTGCTGCTGTCGCTGTTCATTCCCGACCTGACCCTGCTCAGCCTCGCGCTGGTGCGGCCGCAGGAGAAGTGATGCGCAGCCTCTCCACCATCCTGTGGCTGAGCGCCAAGGAGCTGCGGAGTTTCTTCCGCGACTGGGTATTGCTGGCGCTCGTCGTCTATTCCTTCTCCCTGGCGATCATCGCCCAGGCCCAAAGCAATTCCCAGGAACTGCACAACGCTTCGATCGCCGTCGTCGACGAGGACCATTCGGAGCTGTCGCGCCGCATCGGCCGCGTCTTCCTGCCGCCCTACTTCAAGCCGGCCGAGCAGATCGAGGAGCGCGACATCGACCGGCTGATGAACACCGGCAAATTCACATTCGTCGTCGATATCCCGCCCCACTTCGAGCGCGACGTTCTGGGGCGCCGCCAACCGGCCCTGCAGGTCGCTGTCGACGCCACGGCGATGGTCCAGGCCGGTATCGGTGCGGGCTACATCCAGCAGATCGTCACCACCGAGATCTCCGACTATCTCGCCCGCCGTATGGCGGCCTCGGCACCGGCCGTGAATCTCTCGGTGCGCATCGCCTTCAATCCCAACGTGACGACCGCCTGGTTCACCAGCGTCATGGGCATCATCGGCAACGTCACCATGCTCGCCATCATCCTGGCAGGCGCGGCGGTCGTGCGCGAGCGCGAGCACGGCACGATGGATCACCTGCTGGTCATGCCGATCACGCCTTTCGAGATCGCCATGTCGAAGATCCTCGCCAACGGGCTGGTCGTCACCGTGGCGGTGGGCCTGTCGCTCTACTTCGTCGTCGAGCGGATGCTGGCCGTGCCGATCGCGGGCTCGGTGCCGCTCTTCCTGTGCGGCACCGCGCTCTACCTCTTTTTCGCGACCTCGATCGGAATATTCCTCGCCACGATCGCCCGCACCATGCCGCAGTTGGGGCTGCTCTTTCTTCTGGTCGCCGTGCCGCTCAACCTGCTGTCGGGCAGCAACACGCCGCTGGAGAGCATGCCGCCGTTTCTGCGCGCGCTGATGCAGGCATCGCCTGCGACGCACTATGTCGCGATCGCGCAGGCCATCCTCTATCGGGGCGCCGGCTTCGATGCGGTGTGGGTGCAATTCCTCGAGGTTGGCGCGATCGGCGCGGCCTTCCTGGTGCTCGGCCTGCTGCGCTTCCGCAGCGTCGCCGCCAAGGCCGCCTAGAGAGCGGCTCAGCCTGCGGAAGCGTGCTTCACGCGCGCGGCGCTGTACCAGGGCGATTGCCCGTCCGTCGGCCCCCAGAGCCAATCGGGAGACGGTCCCAGCAGGATCGTGGTCTCGATGCCGAGGCGGGCGGCGAGATGGACGGGCCACACATCGTCACCCGTCACCGATCGGCATTCGCCGACCTTGGCCGGATCGCGCTCGATCGTAACGCCGGCGGGCGGCTCGTGGCCGGTGAACCAGCCGACTTTCGCGGCGGGTTCGGCCTTCAGGCGCAGCGGCGGCGCGGACGGAAGCGACTGCAGGGTCCAGCCCAGCAGACGCGGCAGGCTGCGTAGCGGCGCGGCCGCCGCAAAGCCCTCGAGCGGTTCGCCGCGGCGCACGGTCGGCAGATCGAGCACGTCGGCCAGCCGCTCGGCGCATTGAACCGCACACTGGATCGGGCCGTCGATGCCTCGCGCCAGCATCAGCGTATCGCGCAGCGCGGCATCGCTCTCGATATCGGCCTGCTCGGGATAGAGCAGCAGCCGGCCGGCGAGCGTCTCGCCCCGCCAGCGCGGCAGCGGCGGCGCATAGAGGCCGGGAAGCTCCAGCCGTGCTTCGTAATCCTCCAGGCCGCGCAACCAGTCGCCCTGGCGCAGCAGGATGCGGGCGCGGCGCAGGCGCAGATCCACGTCGCCCGGTCGCGTCACCAGGGCCATGTCGAGATCGGCGAGCGCGCCCATCCAGTCGCCGCGCGCGGCAAGCAGATCCGCGCGCGCCGTCAGGGCCGGCTGCAGGCGATGATCGATCGCGAGCGCTTCGTCATAGGCGCGTTCGGCCTCGTCGAGACGGCCCAGCGCCTCGAGGGCGCGACCTCTGTTGTGCGCGATGGCGGCATCGGCGAGCCTGAGCCTGGCGGCACGCTCCAGCGCCGCGAGGGCGGCCTGGTGATCGCCCAGCATCGAAAGGCAGCCGGCGAGATTGACCTGGGCTGCCGCTTCTCGCGGCATGAACTGAGCGGCGCGCTGCAGCGGCTCGCGCGCCTCGGCAAAGCGGCCGAGCTTCAGCCGCGCCTGCCCCAAGAGATGCTGGAGCTGTCCGGAATTGGGTCGCGCCTCGGCTGCCTTGGCGAACAAATTCTCGGCCGCAGGGAAATCGCCGGCTTGCGCGCGCGCAATGGCGTCGCGGGCCAGGCTATCGATTTGTTGATCTGTGAGCGCCACGGCTGGCGCCTAGCAAAGAAAAAGCCGGCGGTCGACAGGGAGGCTGAATGGTCGACCGCCGGCCAGTGTCCGGAGTGGGATGGGCCCGGCAGGGTAAAAAACGGGCCGCGGCTCCGGAGAGGGATCAGGCCTGCCAGAAGGGCTTGTTGACCTCGAACTGCACATCGCTGGTGCTGAGGCCGAGGTCGTGGATGCTGCGCGTATCGAGCTGGGCGAGCTCGCGGCGCTGCTTGGAACGCTGCCGCCAGGTCGAGAAGATCTGGTTGAGCGCGGTGAAAGTGCCGGCCAGCGGGGCCTTGGAGCTGTAGTGAAGCGAAAGATCGGCCATGGGACGAACTCCCCGAAAAGAGTGAAGCTTTGTGCTGGCCGGGATGTGCGCCCGGGGGTGGCCCTTTACAAACGACCCTTGCTCCTGTTTTGATAAATTTAACTCATGCGAGAACCATTGTTCGGAGAAGGGATTTGCCATGAAGCGCACTCTTCCGCCCCTAAACGGATTGCGGGCATTTGAGGCCGCAGCGCGTCATATGAGCTTCACAGACGCGGCCGAGGAATTGTCCGTGACCCAAGCCGCCATCAGCCATCAGGTGCGCGGGCTCGAGCAGCGCCTCGGATTAAAATTATTCGTGCGCCGCAATCGCTCGCTGCTGCTGTCGGAATCGGGCCAGGCCTATCTGCCCGCCGTGCGCGCCGCGTTCGACCAGTTGAACGAGGCGACCGAGAAGCTGTTGCAGAAGGATCGCGGCGGCCACCTCACGGTGACGACGACCGCCTCCTTCGCCACCAAGTGGCTGGTGCCGCGGCTCGGCGGCTTCCAGCGCAGTAACCCCGAGATCGACGTACGTGTCTCGACCGGCACCGGCCTGATCGATTTCAGCCGCGAGGATGTCGACATCGGCATCCGTTACGGCCGCGGCCAGTGGCCTGGCTTGGTGGCCGAGCGGCTGGTCGGCGAGGATGTCATGCCGGTCTGCGCGCCGTCGCTCGTGAAGGGAGCGAACGCGCTCAGGAAGCCGGCCGACCTCAAGCGGGTCACCTTGCTGCATATCGGCAGTTTCCCGGACGACTGGCAGGTCTGGCTGACCGCGGCCGGCATCAAGGGCATCGATGCCACCCGCGGCGTCACCTTCGACAACGCGCTGGTCGCCTACCAGGCGGCGATGGACGGGCTGGGCGTGGCGCTCGGACGCAATCCGCTGGTGGCGCCCGATCTCAAGGCGGGCCGTCTGGTGACGCCCTTCGACTTCAAGCGCCCGAGCGACTATGCCTATTACGTCGTCTATCCCGCCGAGGCGATCCGCCGGCGCAAGATCAAGGCGTTCCGCGACTGGCTGATGACCTTGGCCGAAACCGCGCCGGTGACGCCACTCACGACCAAAGCGGCGTAGAAGAAGACGATCGAGGGAGAACGAGATGGCGGGACTATTGCAGGGCCATATCGCCGCCGTGACCGGCGGCGGGTCGGGCATCGGCCAGGGCATCTGCCAGGCCTATGCGCGCGAAGGCGCGCGCGTGATCGTGCTCGACGTCAATCCCGACGGCGCCAGAGAGACAATCGCTCTCGTCACCCAGGCCGGCGGTGAGGCGTCGTTCGTCAAGCTCGACGTCACCGATCGCGCGGCCTGCCAGCGGGCGGCCGCCGAAATCGCCAAGTCCGGCAACATCTCGATCCTGGTCAACAATGCCGGCATCAACCGCCGCAATCCGGTGACGGCGGAAATTTCGGCCGTCTCGAAGGACTGGGACGACATCCTGGCGATCAATCTCGACGGCGTGTTCAACGTCACGCGCGCCTTTCTCGACCAGTTGCGCGCCACCAGGGGCCGGATCGTCAATATCGGCTCCATCCAGTCGTTCGTGCACGTGAACTGGCCCAATTCCGCGGCCTACACGACCTCCAAGCACGGCGTGCTGGGCTTCACGCGCGCCTTGGCGGCGGAGCTCGGCAAGGACGGCATCCGGGTCAACGCCATCGGCCCCGGGCTGATCGAGACCAGGATCAACGCCGAGGCGCGCGCCAAGAACCCCGACATGGTCACCATGGTGATGCGGCATACGCCGCTCGGCCGCGCCGGCAAACCCGAGGACATCGCGGGCCCCGCGGTGTTCCTCGCCTCGGACATGTCGGCATACGTGACCGGCTGCATCGTCATGGCCGATGGCGGCTTCAGGACTGTTTGATAGATCAGGGATCGGAGGCAACGCTCATGCAAGACCGCTATCTGCGAACCGGAATCTTCCTCGCGCCCTTCCACGCCCTGGGCGAGAATCCGACGCTCGCCATTGAGCGCGACATGGAGCTGGTCGAGCATCTCGACCGGCTGAACTACCACGAGGCCTGGGTCGGCGAACACCATTCGGGCGGTTTCGAGATCATCGCCTGCCCCGAGATGTTCCTTGCGGCCGCGGCCCAGCGCACGCGCAACATCCGGCTCGGCACCGGCGTCGTGTCGCTGCCCTACCATCATCCCTTCACCCTCGCCTCGCGCATGATGCAGCTCGATCACATGGCGCGCGGCCGCGCCATGTTCGGGGTCGGCCCGGGCGCGCTGATCTACGACGCCGACAAGATCGGGCTCAAGGCGGCCGACCAGCGCCGCCGCATGAACGAATCGCTGGATTGCATCGTCGAGCTGATGCGCGGCGAGACGGTGAGTCGCCGGACCGACTGGTTCACCCTGAACGAGGCGCGGCTGCAGCTCATGCCTTTCTCGCAGAACGGCATGGAGATGGCGGTCGCCTGCTCGCGCTCGCCGGTCGGCGCCGTCGCCTCGGGACGGCACGGTATCGGCATGCTGTCGATCGGCGGCACCTCCGACGAGGCGCTGCAGGGTCACGCCAAGAACTGGTCGATCCACGAGGACGAGGCCAGGAAGGCCGGCAAGACTGCCGACCGCTCGAAGTGGCGCATCGTCACCTTCGCCCACGTCGCCGAGACGCGCGAGAAGGCGCGCGCCGACATGGCGTACGGGCTGGCCGATTTCTGCAAATACTTCACCGACGTCGCCACCTTCCCGATCGTGCCGGCGGGCATCGCCGATCCGGTCGAGTACCTGACCAGCAGCGGGCTTGCCTGCATCGGCACGCCCGACGACTGCATCAGGCATTTCGAGCGGCTGTGGCTCGGCTCGAACGGCGGCTTCGGCGCGGTGCTGTTGCTGGCCCACAACTGGGCTGACTGGGAGGCGACCAAGCGCAGCTACGAGCTGATGGCGCGCTACGTCCATCCGCATTTCCAGCGCCAGGCGAACACGCTTCGGGTGGCGAGCTACGACAACGCCACCGCCAAGCATGCCACTGCGGGCGCGGAATCCGCGCAGGCGGTGCAGACCGAGATCGACCGCTACGCCCAAGGCAAGGGCAAGGCGGCGGCCGGCGGCAAGGCCTGGTAACGGGCACGCGCGAGAAATATTTGCATTTGCAAATAGATGGCTAACGGCGCATCCTCCTGTCCGACCGGCAGGAGGAACGCCATGCAGTTCGGCTATTTCACGCTCTCCGACAACCGCTATCCCGGCAACAAGCGGTCGGCCGAGGACTTCCTCAAGGACATCTACGCCGAGGCGCTTTACGCCGAGAAAGTGGGACTGCACTCGGCCTGGATCGGCGAGCATCATTTCAACCTCCTGGGCGTCAATGCCTCGCCGCTCGCGCTCCTGGCCCAGCTCGCCGGCGCCACGACCAAGCTCCGTCTCGCGCCCGCGGTCACGCTGCTGCCGGTGCATCATCCGCTGCATGTCGCCGAGGAATGGGCGACGCTCGATCTCTTGTCGGGCGGCCGGGTCGATTTCGCCGCCGGGCGCGGCTATGACCGCAAGGAGTACGAGCCCTTCGGCGCGCCGTTCGACCAGTCGGCCGAGCTGTTCGCTGAAGGCCTCGAAGTGTTGTGGCGCGCCTGGACCGAGCCGGGCAAGTGGAGCCACAATGGCAAGTTCTATCGGTTCAAGGATGTCGAGGTGCGGCCCAAGCCGGCGCAGAAGCCGCTGCGTCCGTACGTGGCCTGCTTCTCGCGCCCGTCGATGGAGCTTGCGGCCAGGAACGACTGGAACGTGATCTACGCGCCCTTTGCCGCCGCCATGGTCTACGGCTCGCTGGGCGACGCGGTGCGCGTCTACAAAGAGACTTGCGAGCAGACCTACAAGCGGCCGATGCGCCGCGCCATGTGCTCCTACTTCGTGCACATCGCCTCGACGCCGGCCGAGGAGCAGTACGGCAAGGAAGCGCTGGTGCGCTATTTCCAGGATGCGCTCATCGCCGCCTTCCCCTCGTCGTCGGGCGAGAAGGTGCCGCCGACCTACAGGTATTTCGTCGACATCGTGAACATCCTGCGCGACATGCGGCCGGAGAAGCTCACCGACAAGTCGATCCTGTGCGGCAGTCCGCAGCACATCATCGACACCTTGAAGAAGGTCGAGGCGACCGGCGTCGCCGAGGTGATCCTCTATTTCAACTACGGCCAGAAGCCGCATGCGCTGGTGAAGGAGCAGATGGAACGCTTCATGCGCGAGATCGCGCCGCATTTCGCCCGGCCCGCCACCGCCGCGGCTTGAGATGGGACCGCTCGACTCCTACCTGCCCTATCTGCTCAATCGCGCGGGCTCGCGGATCGCCACATCGTTCGGCGAGGAGGTGCGGCCGCTTGGCGCCACGTTGCAGATCTGGCGCGTGCTGGCGGCGTTGCGCGAGCGCGACGGTCGGCGCATGGGCGATCTTTCCGAGACCATTTCGATCGAGGTCTCCACGCTCACCCGTCTCGTCGACAACATGGAGCGCAAGGGGCTGGTCGAGCGTCGGCGCGATCGGGCCGACGCGCGGGCGATCGCGCTGTACGTCACCGCGGCGGGCCGCCGGCTCACGCAGCGCATCGTGCCGATCGCCGAGCGCTACGAGACGGTGGCGCTCGCGGGCTTCTCGCCACGCGAGGCCGAGGTCCTGAAGAAGGCGCTGCGGCGCCTCTACGCCAACATGGACGGACTCAGGCGCTGACCGCTTCTTTCACGAGCTTGACGATCTCGGGCGAGAGTTTGGCTTCCTTGATGAGCGAATCCACCTGCGCGATCATCGCCTTGCGGGTGGCGGAAAGCTCGCTCTCGGGCGCGACGTGGAAGGTCACGCCATTCTGCTCGAGGATGCCGCGCCCCTTGGCCTGGCTCGCCGCTGACGCCTTGTTGTAGTCCGCGATGTGGGCGGCCCACAGGTCGGTCATCAGCTTTTGCTGCGCCTTGGACAGCTTCGCCCATGTGGCGTTGCCGACCATCGGGATGTACTGCGCCAGGAACTGATTGTCGGTGTAGCTGTGCCTGACGCCGGCTTCCCAGAGCTTGGCGGAATTGACGCTTTCGTCTGAGCTGATCAGGGCGTCGAACGTGCCTTGAGACAGCGCCAGCGGCACGTTGGGCCAGGCCGTGGTGTTGGCGATGCCGCCGGCGAACTTGATGCGCCAGGAATTCGTCACGCCGCCGGCACTTCTGATCTTGAGGCCCTTGAGCGACGCGAAGCTCGTGAGCGGCGTCTTGGTCGAGTACCAGTTGTTGTAGCCGAGATCGAGCCACGCCCCGAGCACATGCGCCTTGAGCTTGGCCTCCAGCTGCTGGTTCACGTGCTGGCCGGGCTTGCCGGCCGTCGCCTTGTGCGTGACCTCGATCGGCACGCCGTAGAAATAGGGCAGGCCGACCAGGTCGGCGTCGGGCACCAGACCCGTCACTACCCAGGTGCCGGGCGAGGCCATCTCGACCTGGCCCTGCAGCAGGGCCTTGGAGACGTTGAGGTCGGCGAAGAGCTGTCCCGACTGGAAGAGCTCGGTCTTGATCTCGCCCTTCGACTCCTTCTCGAGCTTGCCGAGATAGTCGGTCAGCGCCTGGTTGCGCGGATGGCTGGGCGCGGTGTCGAGCGAGCAGCGGATCTTGATCGGCTCGGCGGCGCGCAACACCGCCGGCGCGGCCAGAGCCGTGGCCGCGGTGGCGCTCAACAGATGGCGACGGGTAAGGCTATGGGTCATGGGTTTCCTCCGGAGCTTTTCTGGAAGATTGCGTCGACATGGATGTCGGCGCAATCGATCACGGGAAACTCGGGCTCCCGGCCGGCGAACGCCAGGAACAGGTCGGTGCCGCCCAGCATCACCGCCTGGGCGCCGCGGCGGCTCATCAGCCGGCGGGCCTCGCGCCAGAAGATCTCGCGCTGCAGCTCGGTGACGCGGCCCGAACCCGCCATGGCTGAATAGGTTTCATGGACCTGGTCGAGCGAGGGACCGTCGGGCGTGACCAATGCCGGCGGCACGAGGGTGCCGTAGAGCCCGCTCTGCATGACCGTGCGCGTGCCCAGGACGCCGATCTTCTTGAAGCCCGATTTGGCGATCGCTGCGGCGACGGCGGGGATGCCGTTGACCAGCGGCAGGGGCGAGATCGGCAGCAGCTCGTTGATGCAGAAATGGCCGCCCATGGAGGTGACCGCGGCGACTTCGGCGCCCGCCTTTTTCATCCGTTCGATCAGCCCGGCGAAGATCTCGGCCTGTTTCCGCGGGTTCTTGTCGGCAAGGTTGCGCGCCATCTTGCGGACATCGGCATGCACCATGGTGAGGTCGAGCGCTAAGCCGGCGGCGGCATGCCGCTCGATCAGGCCGCGATAATAGAAGTCGGTGGCGGCGGGCCCGATACCCGCGATCAGTCCGATATGCATGGCCACACCTTACATCCTGCGGGGCAGGGGGTGTGGCGCGAAAAGCGATAGGTCGGGGGCGGAGGCTAGTGCCCGTAGACCAGCTGCGGCAGCCACATGGTGAGCGGTGGCCAGTACGTGATGATCATCAGCACGATCAGCAGCAGGATCAGGAACGGCAGGATGCCGCGGATGACCTCGCCGATCGGCGCCGTCGAGATGGTCGCCAGCACATAGAGGTTCAGGCCGACCGGCGGATGGACCAGGGCGATCTCCATGTTGTGCGTGAAGATGATGGAGAAGTGCACCGGATCGACGCCCAGCGGCACCAGCGCCGGGGCGAGGATCGGCAGCACCAGCAGCAAGGTCGCCACGACCTCGAGGAAGCAGCCTAGCACGAGCAGCAGCACGTTGATGGCGAGCAGGAACTCCCAGGTCGTGAAGTGATGGTCGAGCACCCACTGCACGAGTTGGGCCGGCACGCCGGAGTCGGTCATCCAGTGGCCGAAGGCGATCGCGGTGGCGACGATCAGCATGATGGTGCCGGCGCTCTTGATGGCGTCGGCGATCACGCTCAGGGACTGGCTCCAGTGGAAGCCTTTGTAGAAGACGATGCTGATCAACAGCGAGGCGACGGCGGCAATGGCAGCCGCCTCGGTGACCGTGACGAAGCCGCCATAGATGCCGACCAGCACGATCACCGGCAGCAGCAGCGCCGGGATGGCGTTGAGCGTCACCCGCAGGCGCTCGGCCATCGGCAGGCTGGGCTCGATCGGGAAATTGTTGCGCCGCGCGGTGTACCAGACCCAGGCGAAGAAGGCGCCGGCCTGCAGCAGGCCGGGCAGGATGCCGGCGAGGAACAGGCGCGGTACCGACTGCTCGGCGACGATGCCGTACAGGATCAGCGCCAGGCTGGGCGGGATGACGATGCCGATCGTGCCCGAGGCGCCGATGACGCCGAGCGCGAAGGAGCGCGGGTAGCCCTTCTCGATCATGGCGGGCAGCAGGATGGTGCCCATGGCGAGCGCGGTGGCGACCGAGGAGCCGCAGATCGCGGCGAACAAGGTGCAGGAGACGACGGTCACCAGGCCGAGCGAGCCGCGCACGCCGCCGATCCAGGCGGTACAGAGATTGACCAGCGCCTTGGCGACGCCGCCCTGACGCATGAAGGCCGCCGCCATCACGAACAGCGGCAGCGACATCAGGGTCGAGGAGTTGAGCGAGTCGATCACGACCTGGGTCATGCCGATCAGTGGCTGGCCCGAGACGAAGAACAGGACCGCCGCACAGGCGCCCAGCACCAGGAAGATCGGCATGCCCGAGGCGAGCAGGCCGAAGAACATCACGAAGAAGAGGAAGCTCCACATGGCCGGTCAGTCCTGCGGGACAATCAGGTCATGCTCGGCAGTGTGGCCGACGGTCATCGTGGCGGGATCGAACGCGAAAAGGTAGCGCCACAGGCGGATCGTGTAGCGCACGAACATCAGCACGCCGCCCGCCGGCAGGGCGCTGTAGTAGATCCACATCGGGAAGGCGAAGTCGGTCGAGCTGTGCTCATCGAGCTGATACGACGAGAACACGATGTTGAGGCCGTACCAGATCATGCCGGCGCAGAAGACCAGCGCGACCACGCAGTTGAACGCCTCCATCCAGCGCTGGCCCCTGGACCCGACCAGGCGCAGCACGAGGTCGGGCCGCACGTGGCCGTCGGTGCGTACCAGCTGGCTCGAGATGATCATCACGCCCCAGACCACGAGGTAGACGATCACCTCCTCGGCCCAGCTGATGGCGTAGGCAGGGAACAAGTAGCGGCCGACGACCTGGACGAGGCCGACCAGCATGGCGATCGCGCCGAGCAGACCCACAAGGGTGCGCTCGACGCGATCCCACCAAGTGTCGTTGCGTGTCACGTAGGCTGGTTGGTCAGGCAGTGCCGACCGACTCCTTCACCAGTTTCACGATGTCGGGCGAAAGCTTGGCGTCCTTGATCAACGACGCCACGTCGCCGATCATCGCCTTGCGCGTCTTGTCGAGCTCGTCGGCGCTCGGATCGTGGAACTTGACGCCGTTCTTCTCCAGCACCTTGCGCGCGTTGGCCTGGCTCTCGGCCGCGCCCTTGCGGTAGCCGGCGATGTTCTCGGCCCACAGGTCGGTCATCAGCTTCTGCTGCTTGTCCGACAGTTTGGCCCAGAAGCCCTTGGCGAGCTGCGGGATGTACTGGCCCATGAACTGGTGATCGGCGTACGAATACTTGACGCCCGCCTCCCACAGCTTGGCCGAGTTGCAGCTCTCGTCGGTCGACACGAAGGCGTCGAAGGTGCCCTGGCTCAGCGCCAGCGGAACGTTGGGCCATGCGGTAGTGTTGGCGATGCCGCCCGCGAACTTGATGCGCCAGGAGATCGCCGCGCCGCCGGGGCTCCTGATCTTGAGGCCCTTGAGCGCGGCGAAACTGTCGAGCGGCGTCTTGGTCGAATACCAATTCTGGTAACCGAGATCGATCCACGGTCCCAGCACGTGCGTGTTGAGCTTGGCCTCGAGCTCGCTGTTGATCTTGGCGCCGGGCTTGCCGTCGGTCGCCTTGTGCGTGACCTCGGTCGGCACGCCGTAGAAATACGGCAGCTGGACCATATCGCAGTCGGGCACCAGGCCGGTCAGCACCCAGGCGCCGGGCGCCGCCATCTCGACCTGGCCCTGCAGCAGCGCCTTGGAGACGTTGAGGTCGGCGAACAGCTGGCCGGAATGGAAGACCTCACCCTTGATCTCGCCGTTCGACGCCTTCTCGAGCTTCGCCATGTAGTCGACGATCGCGACATTGCGCGGATGGCTGGGCGCGGTGTCGAGCGAGCAGCGCAGCTTCAGCGGCTCGGCGGCGCGCAACGCGGCCGGAGCGGCAAGCGTCGCGGCGGCGGCGCCGAACAGGGCGCGTCGATGGATACGCAAAGACATGGACGATTCCTCCGATGGGACTTCTTACGGTCTGCAGTTTAGCGGCCTGCGCGCCGCTGAATAATGAGATTGGCGGCCAATGTCAGCGTCAAAGTGACCGACATCAGGATGAACGCCAGCGCGCCGCCGAACGGCCAGTTCGTTTTGAGCGTGAATTCGTTGTAGATCAGCGGCGCCATCATCTTGAACAGAGGTCCGCCCAGCAGAAACGGCGTCGCATAGGCGTTCATCGCCAGGATGAAGCACAGGATGGTACCGGCGAGGATACCGGGCAGGGCGAGCGGCCAGAGCACACGGCGAAACATCGTTCCGGGAGGCGCGCCGAGGCTGAAGGCGGCCTCCTCGACCGAGCGGTCGATGCCCTCGATCACCGCCTGCAACGACAGCACCATGAACGGCAGGTTGACCGCGATGATGGCGATGATCACCGCCTTCTCGGTGAACATGATCTCGAGCGGCGCCGAGAGCAGGCCAAGGCCCATCAGGCTTGCGTTGACGAAGCCCTTGCTGCCGAACACCACCATCCAGCCCGCCGCGCGCACCGAGTTGCCGACGAACAGCGGCAGCACGATCGAGATGATGAGCAGGTTCTTGAACCGGCTCTGCGTGCGCGCCACGACATAGGCCAACGGAAAGCCCAGCACCAGGCAGGCGACCGTGACCAGCACGGCGATGCGCACCGTGGTCCACAGGATGGCGCTGTAGTAGGGGTCGACGAAGAAGCGGACGTAGTTCGCAAGCGTGAACGCCTCGACCATCATCTTCTTGGTCGGCTCGAACTCGTTCAGGCTGTAGCGCAGCAGGAAGGCGAGCGGCGCCAACAGGCCGATCGCGATGAAGATCGTCGCCGGCGCGATCAGCGAGGCCGCGGTCAGCCCCTCGCCCCGTCGCTTCTCGACGACGGGACCGGTCGGAGCGCCATGCGCGATGGCGGCGGCGTCAGCCATGCGGCTCTAGGACTTGAACTTCTTGTTCCACCAGTCCTGGAACGCCGAATCGTTCTTGGACATGTAGCCGTAGTCGAGATCGACCAGGCGCTTCTGCTCTTCCGGCGTGAAGCCGATGCGCTTCTGCACGTCCGCCGGCACGTCGGCATTGGTGACCGTCGGGTTGTAGCCCATGTCGATGGCGAAGTTCTTCTGCGCCGAGGGCGACAGCATGGCGTCGAGCCAGGCATAGGCGCCCGGCTTGTTGGGCGAGTTCTTGGGCATCGAGAAGCCCGAGATGTACATCGGCACGCCTTCCTTGGGCGCCACGGTCTCGACGTTGATGCCGGCGTTCTGCCATTGCACGGCGCGCGCCTTCCACATGATGCCGCAGGCGATCTCCTCCGACTTGAGCGCCTGCGCGAACGCCTCGTTGGACGGATAGATGCGCGCGCCCGCCTTCTTGCAGGCGATCAGGCGCTCCTTGCCGGGGTCGAAATCGTGCACGGTGCCGCCCGAGGCCAGGCTCGAGGCGAGCATGGTGTACTGGTACTGGATGTCGATGATGCCGAGCTTGTTGCCGTGCTTGGGATCGAGCGTGTCGGCGAAGCCGGTCGGCGCCGCCATCAGCTTGGGATTGTAGAGCAGCACCTTGCCCGAATAGATGTGGCCGATGCCGTAGGGGTACTTCATCGCCGGGATGAGGTTCTTGGCGTTCGGCATCTTCGAATAGTCGAGCTGCTCGACCAGGCCCTGCTCGTTGACGTCGTACATGTTGGCGGCCGACAGGCCCTGCACGTCCGACGTGCCGCGGCGCAGCGATTTCTCCGCCAGCATCTTGGCGCGGCGCGGCGGGTCGTTGGCCTCGTCGTGGATCACTTCCCAGCCCTTGGGCACCAAGAGCGGCGTGTCGATGTTCTTGGTGAGCAGCCGCGAATAGTCGCCGCCCCAGGTGCCGACGACGATGCGCTTGTTGTCGGCCGCGAGGGCCGGGACGCTGGCGAGGGCGGCCGCACCTCCCAACGCTCCCTTGAGGGCGGCGCGGCGGTTGATCATGAACGTCATGGCGAAGCTCCCTTTCCCTTTTGATCGCTTAGTCGTTGAACACCATGCCGGCCGCTGCAGGCCAGCCGACGAAAACCGGCTGCCCCACTTCCGGCGTGAAGCCGCCGTCGCGGTTGGCGATCTGCACCACCAGCCGGTCTTGCGGCGACAGGCGCACATGGATGTCGATCAGCGCGCCGAGATAGGACACGAATTCCACCGTACCGGGCAGGTTGTTGTCGAGTCCCGACAATGCCGCCGGGGCGATCTCGAGCCGCTCCGGCCGGAGCGACAGGGCGGCGCGGCCGGGCGTGGCGCCGTTTCCGTTGGTCGGGCAGGCGATGGCCAGCCCGCCGCCGGTGCGGAAGCGGCCGGGCGCCTCGACCTCGCCTTCCAGGAAAGTGCTGCGGCCGACGAAGCCGGCCACGAAGCGGTCGGCCGGCCGCTCGTAGAGGTCGCGCTGGCTGCCGACCTGGCACACGGCGCCCTCGTTCATCACCACCATGCGGTCGGCCATGGTGAGCGCCTCTTCCTGGTCGTGCGTCACCATCACCGTGGTCAGGCCGAGCTGGCGCTGCAGCTCGCGGATCTCCACGCGCACCTCCTGGCGGAGCTTGGCGTCGAGATTGGAGAGCGGCTCGTCGAGCAGCAGCACGTCGGGCCGGATGGCGAGCGCGCGCGCCAGAGCCACCCGCTGCTGCTGGCCGCCCGACAGCTGGCGCGGCAGGCGCGCGCCGTAACCCGCGAGCCGCACCAGCGACAGGGCTTCGTCGACGCGGCGCGCGATGTCGGTCTTGGCGAGCTTGCGCATCTCTAGACCGAACGCCACGTTCTCCGCCACCGTCATGTGCGGGAAGAGCGCGTAACTCTGGAACACCATGCCGGCGTTGCGCTTCCACGGCGGCAGCAGGGTGACGTCGCCGCCGCCCAGCTTCACGTGGCCGGCGGTGGGCTCGATGAAGCCCGCGACCATGCGCAGGGTCGTGGTCTTGCCGCAGCCCGAGGGGCCGAGCAGCACCACGAACTCGCCGTCCTTGATGCCGAGCGTCACGTCGCGCACGGCGTAGAACTCGCCGTAGCGCTTGGAGAGGCCGCTGATGTCGAGCCGCGCCATCGCTAGACCACCCGCGTCAGCTTGACGTAGCGGTCGGTGATCAGCATGGCGATGCCGATCAGCACGATCTGCACGACCGAGACCGAGGCGATGATCGGGTCGATCTTCCACTCGAGATACTGCAGCACCACGATCGGCAGGGTGGTCGTGCCGGGCCCGCACAGGAACAGGCTCATCTCGAGATTGCCGAACGAGGTGACGAAGCCGAACAGCGCGCCGGCGACGATGCCCGGCCGGATGGTCGGCAGCGTGATGCGCCAGAACGTGATCCAGGCGTTGGCGCCGAGGTTTTGCGCCGCCTCCTCGATCGAGCGGTCGACGCCGGCCAGGCTCGCCGTCACCAGCCGCACCACCCACGGGATCACGATCACGACATGGCCCGCGACCAGCGCGTAGAACGTGCCGATCACGTCGACATCGAGGCCGTTCTCCAGCTCGACGTGATAGACGTACATCGCCGTGCCCAGCACGACCCCGGGCACGATCAGCGGCATCAGGAGCAGGCTGGCGAGCGGCACGCGGAAACGGAACTGGTGGCGCGCCACGGCGAGCGCCGCTGGCACGCCGAGCGCAAGTCCGATGAAGGTCGCCAGCACGCCGACCTGGAAGCTCATCGAGAAGCCGTCGACGAACTTGGGCTGGTCGAGGATCGCCCTGAACCAGCGCAGGCTGTAGCCCTCGGGCGGGAAGGACGGGATCTCCTGCCGGAAGAAGGCGAGCCAGGTGACGAAGGTGAGCGGGGTGAGGATGTAGGCGAGCGCGATCGCCGCCGCGCCGTTCAGCGCCCAGCGGCGGTAGCGTCTGCGAACGAGGGCGATCGCGTGCTGCATCACAAGGCGTTCTTGTGGAACTTGCCGGCCTTCATGATGGCCGAAAGGTGAGGGCCGCCGTCCTTGAACAGGCCGAGGTCCTTGAGCGGATCGCCGTCGACCACGAGCAGATCGGCATGGGCCCCTGGCGCGATCGTGCCGAGCTTGCCGTCCTGGCGCACAACCTCTGCGCCGATCAAGGTCGCCGAGCGGATGACGTCGATCGCCGGCATCACTTCGCCCCTGATCTGGAACTCGCGCGTCTGTTCGTCCTCGAGCGCACCGAGCAGGTCCGAGCCGTAGGCCATCTTCACGCCTTGCTTGCGGCAGTGCTCGAGCTCGGCATAGCCGTACTTCAGCACCTCGTCGTTCTTCTCCAGCATGGTGTCGGGCATGCCGAGTTCCTTGGCCCGCCGCTTCATGGCGTCGTAGGCGACGAGGTTGGGCACCATGTAGACGCCGTTCTGCGCCATAAGCTTCGCCGTCGGCGCATCGACGAGATTGCCATGCTCGATGGTGCGCACGCCACATTTGACGGCGCGCGTGATCGCCTCAGGCGTATAGGCATGCGTCAGCACGTAGCGGCCGAACGCCCTGGCCTCTTCGACCGCGGCCGAGATCTCGTCCATCGAGAACTGGATCGAATCGAGCGGATCGTAGGGCGAGGCGACGCCGCCCGACACCATCAGCTTCACCTGGTCGGCGCCCTGGCGCATCTGCTCGCGCACGCCCTTGCGCACCGCGTCGGGGCCGTCGGCGAGATAGCGCAGGAACACCATGCCGTTGCAGCAAAGGCACGGCGGGCCGGTGAAGTCGGTCCGCCGGTTGCGGTCGCTGTGACCGCCGGTCGGGCCGATCGAGCGGCAGGAAATGAACAGGCGCGGTCCCGGGATCAGCCCGGACTCGACCGCAGTTTTGGTGCCCCAATCGGCGCCGCCGGCGTCGCGCACCGTGGTGAAGCCGCGATCGAGCATGCGCTTCAGGCGGCCGGCCGAGCGCGCCATCATGAGCGTCAGCGGCACCGCCTCCATGCGGTTGATGTAGACCTCGCTATGGTGCGTGTGCACGTGGCAGTCGATCAGGCCCGGCATCAGCGTGCGCTTGCCGCAATCGACGACCGCGGCGCCCCTGGCCTTGATCGGCTTGGCCGATACTTCCTTGATGGTGTCGCCCTCGATCAGCACTTCGTAGCCGCCGCGCGCCTCCTTCCAGTTGGGATCGAGCAGCCTGAGGTTCTTGAACAGGAACATCAGGGCCTACTTGAGCGCGTTCTTGTGGAACTTGCCGCCCTTCATGATCGCGCTGAGATGCGCGCCCTGGTCGAGGAAGAGCTTGAGGTTCTTGACCGGATTGCCGTCGACCACGATCAGATCGGCATAGGCGCCGGGCGCGATCGTGCCGAGCTTGCCGTCCATGCGCAGGATCTCCGCGCCGACAAGGGTCGCCTGGCGGATGATCTCGATCGGCTTCAGCACCTTGGCGCGATGGATGAACTCGAGGCTCTGGTCGACCTGCAGCGCGCCCAAGAGGTCGGTGCCGTAGCCCACCTTGACCCCGGCCTTCTTGCAGATCTCGAGCGAGCGCAGCGCGCCTTCGAGCACGATGTCGTTCTTGGCCAGCATCTCGGCCGTCATGCCGAACTGCGCCGCCCGCTCCTTCATCGAGAAATAGGTGACGAGGTTGGCGATCATGTAGCCGCCCTTGCTCTTGATCAGCCGGGCCGATTTCTCGTCGATCAGGTTGCCGTGCTCGATGGTGCGCACGCCGTTGTTCATGGCGCGGGTGATCGCCTCGGGCGTGTAGGCATGGGCCAGCACGTAGCGGCCGAAATTCCTCGCCTCGTCGGTGGCGGCGGCGATCTCGGCCTCGGAGAATTGCAGCGAATCGAGCGGATCGTAGGGCGAGGCGACGCCGCCCGAACACATGATCTTGATCTGGTCGGCGCCCTGCCGCATCTGCTCGCGCACGCAGGCGCGCACCTCGTCGGCGCCGTCGGCCGTCGCCATGACATAGACCATGGCGTTGCAGCAGCCGCAGGACGCCGGCTGGTAGTCGGTGCGGCGGCGCGAATCGGAATGCCCGCCGGTCGGGCCGATCGCCTTGGCCGAGATGAACAGCCGGGGGCCGGCGATCAGGCCCGATTCCACCGCGGTCTTGACGCCCCAGTCGGCGCCGCCGGTGTCGCGCACCGTGGTGAAGCCGCGATCGATCATGCCGCGCATCAATTCGGCCGACTTCGCGGTCAGCAGCGTGAGCGGGATCGCCTCGAGATGACGGATGTTCACCTCGGTCAGGAACACGTGCACGTGGCTGTCGATCAGGCCCGGCATCAGGGTGCGCTTGCCGCAATCGACCGTCCGCGCAGCCCGGCTCTTGATCGGCTTGGCCGAGACTTCGCGGATCATCTCGCCCTCGACCAGGACTTCGTAGCCGCCGCGCGGCTCGTCCCACCTGGGATCGAGCAGGCTCAAATTCCTGAACAAAATCTGCGACATCGACGCCCCCCAAAACGAAGCGGCAACCCTACGCTGCCGGCCGGTTTGGCGCTACAGTTGCGATCCATCTCGGAGGGGAATCATGGCTCGCATCGGCTGGCGCGGCGTCTTTCCGGCAGTGACGACGCAATTCCGCGACGATTTTTCGCTCGATCTCGCGGCCACGCAGAAGGTCATCGACGGCCTGATCCGCGACGGCGTGTCGGGCCTCATCATGCTGGGCACCGTGGGCGAGGGCACCTCGCTCACCGCCGACGAAAAACGCCGGGTCGTCTCGGCGGCCGTCGAGACGGCGAAGAAGCGCGTGCCGGTCGTGGTCGGCGTGGCCGAATACACCACTGCCATGGCCTGCGAGCTGGCGCGCGATTGCCAGAAGCTCGGCGCCGACGGGCTGATGGTGCTGCCGGCCATGGTCTACAGCGCCAAGCCGGCCGAAACGGTCGCCCATTTCCGCAGCGTGGCGAAGGCTTCGACGCTGCCGATCATGATCTACAACAATCCGCCCATCTATAAGACGGACGTCACACCCGAGATGCTGGCCGAGCTGGCCGATTGCGAGAACGTGGTCTGCATCAAGGAAAGCTCGGGCGTCACCGCGCGCTTGGCCGACATCCGCCGCATCATGGGCGAGCGCATGGTGCTGTTCTGCGGCCTCGACGACGTGGTCGTGGAATCGGTGATGCTGGGCTGCGTCGGCTGGGTGTCGGGGCTGTCCAACGCCTTCCCGGTCGAGGGCAATCGCCTGTTCGAGCTCGCCGCCGCCGGCCGCTACGCCGAAGCGCAGCCGCTCTACGACTGGTTCATGCCGCTGCTGCATCTCGATGCCCGCGCCGATCTCGTGCAATGCATCAAGCTCTGCGAGCAGATCATGGGCCGCGGCAGCGAGCGCACCCGGCCGCCGCGGCTGCCGCTCAGCGGCGCCGAACGCGTCCTGGTCGAACGGCTGATGAAGGAGGCGCTCGCCAGCCGGCCGTCCCTCAAACTGGCCGCGGAATAGGCGACAAGTCGGTTTGTGAAGCGCGTCGCTGTTTTCGGCACCACCGGTTCGGGAAAGAGCTGGCTGGCCAAGAGGCTGGCGGCACGCCATGGCCTGCGTCTGATCGAGCTCGACGCCCTCTACTGGGGGCGCGACTGGCAGCCCGCGCCGCTCGATCTCTTCCGTCATCGGGTCGAACGCGAGCTGCGCGACGGCGACTGGGTCGTGGTCGGCATCTACGGCCAGGTGCGCGATCTCGTCTGGACGTCGGCCGATACGCTGGTCTGGCTCGACCTGCCGTTCCCGCTCGTCTTCTGGCGGCTGTTGCGGCGCACCGCGTGGCGCGCACTGACCCGGGAAGATCTGTGGGGCACCGGCAATCGCGAATCCTTCGTGCGCACCTTCTTCACGCGCAATTCGATCCTGTGGTGGGCAATCAAGACCCATCGCCGCAACCGCCGCCGTTTCACGGCCGACTGCGCGCACTGGGGCCCGGGCCGGACGGTGGTGCGGCTCAAATCGTCAAAAGACGTGGAGAACTTTCTGTTGTCATCGTGAGCGCCGCCTTCTATCGCGGAGGCCGGTCATGAGTTCGGATGCTTCCGCGTTGGCCCTGGTCGGGGTCGTGTTCTCGTTCCTGTCGCTCGGCGTCTCGGGCACCACGGCGTATTACACCTGGCTGCGTCGCGGCCGGCTCGGCATGACGAAGCCCACGCTCGTCTCGTTCGGCTACGAGGCGGGCAACCGGCCGACGGCCAGGATCTTCCTGCGCACCCTGCTCTACAGCACCAGCCCGCACGGCAGGATGGTCGAGCGCATGTTCGCCAAGCTCGTGCGCGATGGCGAGGAGCAGGTGTTCGGCATCTGGGGTCACGGCTGGACGACCGAGCTGTCGCCGGGCAGCGGTCTGTTCGTGAGCCAGGCCGGAATCTCGGCCAACCACACCTTCACGCTATCGGCCAGCAAGCCGGCCTACGATTTCGCCGCCGGCGACTACATGGTGCGGGTGTTCGCGCAGCAGCCAGGCGAGGCGAACGCGAGCTTGCTGTCCGAGGTCAAGGTCACGGTCGATGCCGCGATGGCCAGGGCGCTCGACCAGCGCACCGCCGTGCTGTTCGAGCTCGATCCCGAAACGCAGAAATATCTGGGCCAGGTGCGCGAGCGCGCGGCCTGACTCTTTCAATGTTCCTCTCCCCCTATCGGGCGAGAGGAAGAAGAGACTACAGTTCGCCGATGGCGCTGCACACCTTCTCCTGTCTCGACGGCCATACCTGCGGCAATCCCGTGCGGCTGGTGTCGGGCGGCGGCCCGCTTCTCAAGGGCGCGACGATGAGCGAGCGCCGGCTCGACTTCCTCGCCAATCATGACTGGATCCGCAAGGCGTTGATGTTCGAGCCGCGCGGCCATGACGTGATGTCGGGCTCGATCCTCTATCCGCCGACGCGCGCCGATTGCGACATCGGCATCCTGTTCATCGAGGTCTCGGGCTGCCTGCCGATGTGCGGCCACGGCACGATCGGCACCGT
>Ga0070741_10001022_pt1 | contig 91261 bp, 81 predicted proteins | sample Coa_R1_4_FD_66440 | JGI IMG/M metagenome (GOLD analysis project Ga0070741, IMG submission 66440) | Surface soil microbial communities from Centralia Pennsylvania, which are recovering from an underground coalmine fire - Coalmine... | ecosystem: Environmental > Terrestrial > Soil > Unclassified ...
CGCAGAAACGCCAGAACTGAACGTGGCGCAAGAAAAGGGTTTTGTGTCAGCCTGTAATCGACCGTTGCTGCGGGCAGAATGTCGGCGCCCCGGCGCGCGGACTTGCAGTCCGCAGAAACGCCAGAACTGAATGTGGCGCAAGAAAAGGGCTTGTGTCAGCCGCTGATCGACCGTTGCTGCGGGCAGAATGCCCGCGCGCCGGCGGCGGTATCATCGGCCCTTCATTCCGCGGTTGCGCAGAGGGCCTTTCCCCGGGTATGTTGCTGTCCTGCGAGCGGGAACCCGCGGGACACAACAAAATGCATTTGCCGGACGGTTTTCTGGACGCCAAAACTGCGCTGCTCTCTTCGGGGGTGGCAGCCGCGGGGGTGGGCCTGGCTTTGCGCCAGGTTGGCGCTTCCCTCGAGCCGCGCCGGATGCCCATGCTCGGTCTTGGGGCGGCATTTGTCTTTGCTGCCCAAATGCTCAATTTTCCGATTGCGGGTGGAACCTCGGGCCACCTTGTGGGAGGCGTTCTGATCGCCATCCTGCTGGGGCCCAACGCGGCCATCCTCGTAATGACCTGCGTGTTGATGGTCCAATGCCTCATGTTTGCCGATGGCGGGCTGATGGCATTAGGAGCCAATGTGTTTAATATGGGCTTGGTCAACGTGTGCGGCGGTTATTTCGTCTTCCGGCTTCTCCAAAGTGTGTTCCGAATGGGACAACAACGGTCGGCGGTTTTTGCTGCGGCGTTTGCCGGCTGGTTCGGGACTGTCCTGGCTTCAATTTTTTGTGCCGGCGAACTGGCGTTGTCCAATACGGTACCGTGGTCCATTGCGCTCCCTGCGATGGCTAACGTTCACATGATTATCGGTCTTGGGGAAGGATTGGCAACCGGTCTGATCTTGCTGGCGGTGTTGCGGGCCAGGCCGGAGTTAGTTGCCGTGCAGCAAGCACCCCGGCTCCGGTTTGGCTCCGGTGCAATTGGCTACGGGCTGTTGATTTGTTTGGGCCTCGCCGTGTTCGTGGCACCCTTTGCTTGTCCGTGGCCCGACGGCCTGGAGGCCTTTGGCCGGCGCCTGGGCCTGCCTGCGCGATCTATCTCGGCGCCTTTGGCTGATTATCATTTTCCGCTCGTTGGCTCGCCCATTGCCGCGACAGCCATTGCCGGGGCGGTCGGAACCCTGCTAGCCTTTGTTGCCGCCTATGCGCTGGCGCGCGTTTTGGTCCCCATCTTAGGTCCGTCAAAGAAGGATGCATCCGCCGGACACTGAACGGCAGTCGCGCTCGCCGATGCACCAGGCGGCTCCGGGTATAAAACTGGTGGCGGCGGTTCTCCTCGTGACCTTTACCGCCTTGTTGCCGCGTCACCTGACCTGGTTGTACCTCGTTCCCACGGTAATCTTATTGGTGCTTTGGCCTGTGTGCCGCATGCCGATAATTTACGGCCTCAGACGATTGCTGGTGGCTGAGCTTTTCATCGTGGGGATCGGACTGCTGACTTTGCTGCATCCAACCGCCGCGCCGCTCTTTCTCTCGGCACTGGTCAAAAGCAACCTGTGTGTGCTGGCGATGTTACTGCTGACTTGGACGACCCCCTTTCAGCAAGTGCTTCAGCAATTGCGTCGCTGGTATTTCCCCACAGTGATGCTAAGCACGCTGGCGTTGATGTGTCGCTACATGCCCGTGCTGGGCGAAGAAACGCGGCGCATGACCCGCGCGCGGGCCAGTCGAACCTTTTCGAGCAAACGCGTGGTTAGCTGGCAAAATGTGGCGCTGATCATCGGCCAACTCTTCGTCCGCAGCGCCGACCGCGCCGAACGGATTTACCTGGCGATGTGCGCCCGGGGCTGGAAATGAAGGCTGCCCTCGAGGTCCGCAATCTCTCTTATCGTTATCCGCAGAATGGGAGATTGGCTTTGGATCAGATTTCCTTTTCGGTTGCGGAAGAGGAGTGCGTGGGTGTGCTGGGTCCCAATGGCGCCGGCAAATCGACCTTGCTGTTGCACCTGAATGCCTTGCTGCCCGAGCGAATTGTTTCCACCCCGGCGATTTGGATTTCCGGCGAGCCGATCGGTTCACATAACCTGCAGCTAATTCGTCAGCGGGTCGGCCTGTTGTTCCAGGACCCGGACGACCAACTCATTTCCGCCACGGTGTTCGAAGACGTGGCCTTTGGCCCGCGGCAATTAGGGCTGGAAGGCCCGATCCTGGCGGCGTTGGTGCGGCAATGCCTGGGGCAGGTCGGCCTGGCGGGGTTCGAGGAGCGCCAGCCACATCGGCTCAGTCACGGCGAAAAGCGCAGGGTCTGCCTGGCGGGTGTGCTGGCCTGCAAACCATCACTGCTGGTGTTGGATGAACCAACCAGTGACCTGGACCCGCGCGGGCGCCGCGAGTTCAAGAGCTTATTGCAAACATTGCCCGGAGCCAAAATCATCGCCACGCATGACCTGGAACTGGTGGTGGATTTATGCGCGCGCGTGGTCGTGCTGGATGAAGGCAAGATCGTCGCCCAGGGACCGACGGTGCCCTTGCTCTCGGATGAGCCGTTGATGCTGGCTCATGGTCTGGAGAAGCCACACAGCCTGCTCCACCGGCACCCGCATGGACCCGGGATGCCGCTGCGTTAGAAACCGCCGGTAAGTCGCAAGAGTGTGACTTATAGGCGACGAACACCGCGATCCGGAAAGTGACAGTTGTGTGACACTTTTGCTTGACGAATTTGCGCGTTGGCGAGATACGGTTAGCAGCGCGATGTCCCGGCCATGATAAACCAACGCTACTGTCCTTTTTGCAAAACCCCAGCTGCCACCGGTTGCCAGCATTTGGCTTTAGCCACCGAAGGCCGTGATTTTGTCCGCCGCTGTATTGAGCTATGCCAAGGGGAGCAGGTCTGGCGATTGCTCTGTCAGCAGCGCCACCAGCAAACGGTCGGTGGCTGGAGTCCTGCTCATGCTGATTTCACCTGGCTGGAAACGGCCTTTTGCGAGGAGTTCCTGCAGCACCTGACCTGGTTCGGCGGAATGGACCACGAATGGCGCAGCGGGCCGCGCGTCGACCAAGGCGGATTCTGGGTCTTGCTGTGGTCAAAGAATCCGCGCCAATTGTGGTGGGAATTACGGGAAGAAATCGAAAGCGAATGTGCCCTGCCTCAGGCAACTCCGGAAACACCGCCCTGGTTGATTTGGCTAAACCCCAAATAGCCGGCCGGCCATACCGCGAATGCTGGTCTTGAGCCTTCGGGCGCGGACCGGATTCCTTGCTCGAATTTTAATCGGAGGTGACGACCTCGACCTTCCCAGGCAGCGGTTCGAGGTCATAAAAGCGTCTCCATTTTCCGTAGCAATCCTGATACGCCATGCACTGAATGCCTTCGGTCTCGACCAATACGGCTTTGTGCTCGCTAGCCCGATTTGCTTCTTCCTCAAGAAGCTCGCGCTTTTCATTCATACCCTTTCAGTAACCCTCAAGGCAAAGCTCGACTCTCCCTATTTTGCCAATTTCCTAGCCACCTTGCGGCGCCTTTGCACTGCTGACTGTGACAGGCCTTCGGCGGGTGACCCCCAATTCCTTACAGGTGAGCTCTTTCGGTGGACGAACTGGGAATTCATTGGAACCGCCGATCAAATTAATTCAAGAGCGTGTTTTAGAATTCGGTTTGGAGTCCCGCCTTCAGGCGGTTTAGGCGCTGGGCCGCCTAAAGGCGGGGACTCCGAACCCCATACGCCCACGCCCAAGTCGGTATTTTTAAGACACACTCTAAGAGCCGTTCATTGCATCTGAAGTTGTTCAATAAGCGTGTCCACGAGGTTGGTCTCAGGAGTTTTCTCGCGCAGGAAAGCAAAGAGTGAAGGGCGCCAGGGATCGAGTGCGAACACAACGCGGTTGGTAAACCCGAGGTACGTTTGAGCGCGCAAATCGTACACGTGAGCGGCCTGGCGGAGCAGGGCTTCGGTTCTTACAGGTTGCTCCAGGGACTGGTTGCCGCCGGCTTGTTTCAACTCTTCGCTCATTTGGTATTCGAGGTTGCGTTCGATGGCGACCAATCGCCCCGAGCGGATGCGGAAGCGATGGACGCGCGCGCGTGTGGCGGTTGGGACAATGATCTCGGATGGCACCTCCGCTAATTGTCGCTTCAGCCAGCCGAGCCAAGCCGAGTTGGAGGCCGGTTTCAACCGTTCGGCCAGATAGTCGCGGCTTTGGGCTTGCGTGTTTGACAACGCAGCCCCGTCGGCGAGTGCGATACACCCGCCGCTCGCAAGGTCAGGCGACAACGAGGTTTTCTCAGGACGGAGTTTGCCGTGCTCGTCGAAAACTCCGGCGGGACCTTCCGCGAGAATTTGACTCGAACCCGGCTTGTGCGGACGGGTCGCAAACACTGAACGCAGCGCTTGCGATTCTTTTTCTGAAATCGCCCACGAGTTCGCGAGCACCAGGATGGGGTTGCTTGTGGAAGTAAGCTTTCCCGCGGCCAGCTCGTCGGAAGAGACAAACTGAGGGCTGTAGCCAAGATCCTGGAGGCCTTTCAGCCAGGCGACGCGGGTTTTGGCCATTTGATTGTGCTCGGCTTCGAAACTCGAGAAACGGCGCAGCCAGGTCGAGCCATCGGCGGTAGACTCGATGAGCCAGTCCACCTGGATGCTCGGCTGCGAGTAATGGATGAAGATGGGATCGCGTGCGCGTGGCGCCCGCAGGAACAGCCGGGCCAGCGGCGAGGTCATTTCCCGCAAGACAGGTTCCAGCGCTCTGGCCTTGGGTGTGAGCCGCCAGTCCGCGCTTTTCCAATCGAGACAATCTTCGCTCCACCAAACCAGGCAGCCGCGATCCCCTTCCAGCAACAGGTGCCAAAGGCGGCGTGCTGCCGGATTCGTTTCGGACTCGAACACCGTCGTGAGAATAGGCTGGCCGGGCATGAACGAACCGAAAATCTCGCGCGCCCCAGCGATGTCGTACGGTTCGACCCAATCCAGAACCTGGGACAACCGCCACAGGTCATAACCACCAAAAGCACTCGGCATTTGGGTTCCCTCGATGCCAACGGGTGTTTCCGGATCCACCTGGTGCGCAGCCTGGCGCAACTTTTCCAGCGCCCGGGCTAACGACAGATCCATGTACGTTCGAAAATCGGCCCAGGGCGCAAAATTCCAGCGAGTTGGGCTTTGGAGGGCATCGTGATAATCAAAATGAATTTGCTGCACCTTTCGCCAGTCGGTTTGGCCTGGCGCCAAGGCGTCGGCCGTGGCCATGCGGTTTTTGATTTGGTCCGTCGTGAACGGCTTGACCTGCGACCAGGAGTCAAAGTGAGTTTCCCACTCGGCGTTGAGCGCGGCGAGGCTGGCGTACTGGGTTTTAAGCCACGACCGAAACTCCTCCAGGGCGATTGGACTGAAATCATAGTCGAAGGGGTTGGCTGAAATTGTGGTGGAGAGTTCGTCGCGAATATTCAATGCCAAAGGTCGGTTCGCTTTATTTTTGGTGACTATCCTGCGAACGGTTTCACTCGATGAATTAAGCCAGTTTGGATCGTTCAAACAGTAGTCACGAACCAACTCCGATTCCGGCCGCCCGTTGCGCGCCCAGTCCGTGACGAATTTGTCCCAATCTTGAACGGATGAATTGAACTTCAGGCACAACCCTCGATTGACCATGTTTTCGACGTAGTAGGGGAAATGGTTATCGACTAAAGGTCGAGGATCAGCCTCGCCGTAGACCATGGCCGTGTTGATTCCCATTTCACGCAAACGCTGGAAGAACAAGGGCAGCTTTTCGGGCGTTCGATAAGCAGTGTCTCCCACCCACATGATGGTGTGATACTCGCTCCAGGGCCGAAGGGCGGAGGTTGATTCCGCGAAACCGGAGTTTTCGGTGCTAGCGAGCAAGCAGGAAAATGTGAGGATGATGGATTTGAAACCAAAAGAACACCGGGCGCGCATGTGGTTTGCATAGAGTGAGAAGGAGTCTGGGTCAAGCTGCCGTGGATTGAACGCCTTCCAGCCAATTCACCGACGGTTCTTATTGGCAGGCCAGTGCCGAATTCATATGCCGAAGGCATTACGTCCCCAGCCCGGGGTTGCGCGTGCTTTTTCGCGCAACCCCGAGTTAAAAGCGCAGCGGGTCAGTCAACCTCGAAGAGGTTGCGTCTCAATCCCAGATATAGCGATCCGGAGAGGTTGCCTCGCGCGAACGCAAAGAACGCAAAAGAGGACGGACTACCGGGAGCGCGGAACCGGATTTAGGCGGAGAGAGGCTTTGCGTCAGGAGGTGCTCGTTCGTTGCTGCGGGCAGACGCGCCGTTCTGGAAGATTGCAATGAGCCCGTCAAACCGGCACAATCTGTGACATGTTGGTGTCAAAGGCTCTGGGGCAGCGCGGGAGAAGGCTGTGGGGACTCGGAGCGGTAGTGATTCTTGCTTGTCTTCGGGTGCTGGCGGCCGGAAGCCAAATTGTCGGGGTCGCGCGCGAGAGCTTTGATTTGTGGCAAGCCGAGGAAAGAGCCGGCGAACAAAATCCCATTACTGCGATTCTGCAGTCCACCGAAGGTTATCTTTGGCTCGGCACTTACCATGGCCTGGTGCGCTTCGACGGAGTGCGCTCGGTGGTGTTCGATTCGGGTAATACACCCGGTCTTCAAAACGGTCTGATTACAAGTTTGTTCGAGAGCGCTGACGGAGTTTTATGGATTGGCCACGAAACCGGGCAGCTCACGCGATTTAGTGACGGCCACTTCGAGCCGGTTCAACTCAAGGAGACGTGGCCGGGAGGAACGATTGAGTCCATTACTGCCGACGAGGATGGCGCGCTTTGGTTACTGAACGATTCAGGAATGCTGTTTCGGCTGGCTGATGGCAAAACGGCCAGTGTCCCCGGTGGCGCTACCCCGACCCGCAAGGCGGCCCTGGCGCGCTCCAGGTCGGGTGAGCTATGGATTGTGTGTGGCGGCAAAGTATCGGTTTTAGAACACGGTCAAGTCAGGCCATGCGTGTTGGAAGGGGAAGCTGCGGGCGAATACTTCGAGCGAGTGCTGCCGGCTCAAGATGGCGGCGTTTGGATGCTGGGCAACCAACACCTGCGCAAATGGCGTGACGGTCGCTGGACCGCGGAGGTCCTGGGTTGCCCGCCAGCACCTGGGGCGGTCAGCACGTTGCTGGAGACCCGCTCGGGAGCGGTGTTGGCCGGGACGCTGCGCGAAGGGCTCTTTCTTTTCAACCCGAATGGCGAGACGTTCCATTTCAGTCGTACGAATGGGCTTTCCCACGATTGGGTGCGAGCCCTGTGCGAAGATCGCGAAGGGAATATCTGGGTCGGCACCGCGGCCGGGCTGGATGGGCTGAGAGCGCGGAAGGTGCAGATGCTCACCGCGCCGGATTTCTTCCAAGGCTGCGGCGTGCTCTCGTTCGCGCTCGCGGGCAATGACGCCGCGTGGATCGGCACCGAGGGTGCGGGTCTCTACCATTACCAGTCCGGCCGCTGGGCTGCATTCACGGAAAACAGCGGGATATCCAACCTCTTTGTCTGGTCGGTGCTTGAGACCCGCGACAAACAACTGTTCATCGGAACATGGGGAGGCGGATTGTTTTTGAAACAAGGCGAACGGTTTGAATGCCCAGGGGTCTTGAGGCAGATCACAGCTCCGGTGGTTTCGCTCCACCAGGGCGCCCAGGGCGAACTTTGGATCGGAACCACCATCGGCCTGTACCGTTACCAGTCAGGCGAGGTGACACGCATTGCCGGGAAGGAGCGACTGTCCTTTCCTGATGTGCGAGCCATCGGTGAGACTCCCGACCGAACGCTGTGGCTTGGGTTATCCGGCGGGGGGCTGGCGCGGTTGCGCGGGGATTCAATCCAGCAGTATACCAAACGCGACGGGCTGGGCAGCGATTTCGTTATTTGCTTGTACGCCGATCCGGACGGAACCCTCTGGATTGGGACTTCGGATAACGGCCTGACTCGGTTGAAAGACGGGCGGTTTTTCAATTTGAGCTCGAAACAAGGATTGTCCAGTGCCGTAATCTGTCAGCTGGCGGAAGACGGGGCGGGCAATCTATGGATGGGCACTCACGCGGGCATCTTGCGGGCGAGCAAAGCCGATCTGAATCGTTGCGCCGACGGAGATATTTCCTCGGTTCACTGCTTCGGCTATGGCAAGGCCGAAGGACTGGCCAGCCTGACTTGCTCCGGCGGTTTTCACCCAGGCTCCGCGCGGTCCACCGATGGCCGGATTTGGTTGCCCACGACCAAAGGCCTGGCAATCGTCGATCCGGCCAGTGTGAGGACCAACAACGCCGTTCCGCCAGTGGTCATCGAGGAAATGCTGGCGGATGGCGCGCCTGTCGACCTGCACCCAAATGGCAGCAGAATGCCAAACAAACACGACCGCTCGGCGGTCGTCGAAATTGGACCGGGAAAGCAGAAATTTGAGGTTCGCTATACGGGTCTGAGTTTCAGCTCGCCGGACAAAGTGCGATTTCAATACCGGCTGAGGGGCCTGGAAGAGCAGTGGATTGACGCGGGCACGAAGCGGGTGGCTGAATACAGTTATTTGCGTCCGGGCCGCTACCGTTTTCAGGTCATCGCCTGCAACAATGATGGTTTGTGGAACGAGCACGGCGCGTCGTTGGCTTTTTCGGTTCTGCCGTATTTCTGGCAAACGTGGTGGTTCCAGGCTTCTTCCGGGAGCTCGGTTGCCGCGGTGCTGGCCGGGGCCGTGTTCTGGGGCGGCCGCCGCCGCGTGCGGCGCAAACTGGAATTATCCGAACGCCAGCGGGCCCTAGAGCGCGAGCGGGCGCGCATCGCCCGTGACATCCATGATGATTTGGGCGCCAGCCTGACCCGGATCACCATGTTGAGTCAGTCCGTGCGCGCGGAGTTGGACTCCGGAACACCTGCAACCGCCGACGTCGATCAGATTTACAGCACCGCACGCGAGCTGACTCGCGCGATGGACGAAATCGTGTGGGCGGTTAATCCCCGGCACGACACGCTGGACAGCCTGGTGACGTACCTGGGCCGTTTTGCGCAGCAGTTCCTGAGCAGCGCGGGCATTCGCTTCCGGCAGGATGTGCCGGTTTTCTTGCCGAGCTGGGCTTTAACTTCCGAGGTCCGGCACAATGTGTTTCTGGCCTTGAAAGAGGCCTTGCATAACGTGGTCAAACACGCAGCGGCAACGGAGGTCCGTATTTCGCTTCAGCTGGAGCCTGATGGTTTTGTGCTGCTGGTCGTGGATAACGGACGGGGATTTGCCCTTGACTCCTCAGCCGGAGCGGGCGTTCAGAATCGTACGGAGGGACGGTTCAGCACGGGCAATGGTTTGGTTAATATGCGCAAGCGGCTCAATGAAATCGGCGGCACTTGCGAATGCGACACCGCGCCTGGGGAAGGCACTCGAATAAAATTCGTCGTCAAAACACATGACACTTCGTACGAGGGTCAATGAGTTATAAAAGGACCATGGTAATTTCCGTCTCCATCGTTGAGGACGACGCACAGGCGCGCAAGATCCTGGCCGGCTGGGTCAGTCACGCCGCGGGTTTTCGATTAAGCGGAGACTGGGGGAACGCTGAAATGGCGCTCGCCGCGCTCCCGGAAAAAAAGCCCGATGTAGTGTTAATGGACATCAACCTGCCCGGAATGAGCGGGGTGGATGCGGTTCGCAAGCTCAAGCCACTCCTGCCGGATACGCAATTTGTAATGCTTACCGTTTATGAAGACGCGGACCACATCTACGATGCCTTGGAGGCCGGTGCCACGGGTTATTTGCTCAAGGAGACCCCTCGCCAGGATTTACTGAATGCCCTTGAAGACGTTCACCAGGGCGGCTCGCCCATGACCAGTAACATCGCACGCAAAGTGGTCCAGTCTTTCGGCCGGCTTCGCCCGCTCACGGCCGAAGCCGATGACCTCTCGCCGCGCGAACAGGAAGTGCTGGAGTTGCTCGCCCGGGGATACCTGTACAAGGAAATCGCCGAGCGCCTCAACATCAGCGTGCCCACGGTGAACACGTACGTGCGACGGATGTACGAAAAACTGCACGTGCGTTCGCGAGCCCAGGCGGTAGCCAAGTACGCGCATCTGGCGAGGCCTTCGGAGACATCCTCGCCGGCAAATCAGTAAGGTCGGAGCATCGCGGCGAACATTAGGAGAAGGAACGGACTGCTTTAACACACCTTGTAGTGCATTTTAATGACATGTGGTTTGAAACATGAATGTTAACCTCAACTTCAGGTTGGTCGTCTGGCAGTAATGAGATTTGTCGGAGTTAGGAGCAGCCAACACCTGATCCGGATCCGCCAGAGCCTCTCAGTAAGGCTTGGCGGTTCGCTCCGATTCCAAAGATAAACTGAAACCCCCTAGATCATGAAAATACTGAAAAAAGCCTCAGGCGTTTCGCGCGCAGCACTGGCGGCCCTGGTTCTCACAGCGGCGACCGGCATTGCCCAAGCTCAAACGTTTACTAATATAGTCATCTCGCAGTTCAACGGCACCGAGCCCTTCCAAAACCTTTTGTATTGGTGGGGCCTGCACGCCTTTAGCACGGCGGTCGATCCTTCGGTGAATAACACAACCACCTTGGCGCCAAACGATCCCGGGTCGGGCTCGCTCAAATGCACGGCCGATTGGACCGGCACTTCGGGCAATGGCAACGGTGCTCCGGAACCGCAGTTGATGGTGTGGAACTCCTTGGTCGGCTCCGGATTTAACGATAGCGTCAAAGTAAATGGCGACTACTACGATCTTAATTTCGACCTGATGGTGGATCCGAGTTCAGCGAAAACCGCCAACGGCGATTTCGGCCATGTCCGCGCGGGTGTGACCATCAGCGGTTGGGGTCAGGTTACACTCTGGGATATGCCGGCTTACACCAATACTGGTTGGACCCACGTCCATGCCTATATTGATCCGGCGGTCCCTGGCGTGGACACGATTACGGGCTTCTGGATCAACTGGCCCTGGCAAACCGATGCCAGCAATGCCGGCGCCATCCAGGGGGTTCAAAACTTCTGGTTGGACAACCTCATTTTCTCCACGAACCTGACCAAACCCCTCAATCCGCCCACAGCCACGCTCAAGCCCGCGCCTCCGTCAGGACCTAGCGGCTTGACCATCAGCAGTTCCGGCGCCGCACAGTACGATCGCAACGCCATCGCAACCTTGAATTCTGAAAGTTGGCTCGATGCCACCGGGCCGGTAACCTACTCGCTGACTGTGGCAAAGTATCCCGGCACTAACTATCCGAGTTACCAGACCCATATCATGCTCGTGCAGAATCCCGGCACCGAGACGGCTCCCGATTGGAACGAGCCCAATGCAATCCTGCTGGATATTGAGAACCAAGCCAGCGGCAGCGTCATTGCCACTTTGCGGTACAAGACCAACCAGGCGGGCGGAAACTCACAACTTTATGGTTCGGGCTCCTTGGGCTCGGTGACCTCCACCAATGGCGGGGTGGGCACCTGGTCAATGACTTTTATCAACAACACCAACGTCATTCTCACGGCGCCGACCGGCGCCACCAACCTGGTCACCTTCCCGGATGAACAGGCGCTCCGGGACAATTTCTCAGATCCCCTGATTGCTTACTTCGGCGCCCAACCGAACTCTACGGCCGATATCGGCCAGTCGATCGTGTTGAGCAACGTGAAGATTACCGGCACCCAAAATCCGGTGAACGACAGTTTTAGCGGTTCGACGGTTGATACAAACGTCTGGGTGTTGCGAGCGTCGCAACCAGCCGATGTCTTTATCCCGCTTAGCGATGCGGCTTTCACCTTGAGTTGGACCTTGCCTGACACCAACTTCAAGCTGCAGGTCGCCCCGAGTCTTCTGGGGCCGTGGACCGATTCGGGCCTGACCAATACTTCAATCCAGGGATCGATTAAATCGGTTATCGTCCCGCGCAGCGCGTTACCCGCCGGCACTGCGGCATTTTTCCGGTTCCTCAAGCCGGTGGCCACGAAGTTGCAGGTGCTTTTACCCGGTGAAACCGCGGCGCCGGGAACAACTACCGGCAAGACCGGCACCCCGACGGCTCAAAGTGTAGGCGCCCCGGTCACCATCACGGTCAATGCTGTGGATGACAAGTGGAACATTATTCCTTACGTCACCGATACCGTTACGATCACGAGCGGGGATACCAATGCGACCCTGCCCTCGGATGCAGCTTTGGCCAAGGGCACCGGAACGTTTACGGTGTACTTCGGTAGCGCTGGCAATCAAACTGTCACCGCCAGCGATGTCAGCGACAGCAAGAAAGCGGCTGGAACCAGCGCTCCTGTAACCTTGCAATAGTCTTCTCTCCCGATAGGTGTTGAACTGGGGCGCCGGCAAGTGTCGGCGCCCCTTTCGCTTTTAGGGCACTCGATAGCTGCAGTTGCCCATCATGTGGATTAAGTAGCCTCCCGCCGTTCTTTCAGTTTGAAAAGGAGGTTCGCCCGCCTGCGCGGGGTGAATCAGGTCAGTGGACTTAATACAGGGGATTAGTAGTGTATCTAAACAGTATAGATGGAGTGACTGGGTTGTCATGTATTTTAATGACGTTGTTTTCATGACCAGCACTGCTAATGTAGAAATAATGTGACGGTCCGTGGTTCTCAATCTATTCAGAAACGAGGAGGTTTGGCCCCGTCGCACAACCCTGCACGGTAGGGTCCAACTTCTTCGGCGAAAATCCCGAAATGAAACAACTATGAAACTAACTTCCGAAACCAAGAATTGGCTATCAAAGGGCGTGGCTGGGCTTTGCCTGGCCGTTGCCACTTGTTCGAGCCTGGCACAAACGGCCCAAAACCCGCAAGGATTCGATACCGGAAAGGGATCCTGGATCATCTGGAATGGCTGGGGGATGCAGGGCTTTCCTTTGGACTGGGACTATTCAATGGATAGCGCGAGTGACGGTAACTCGGGCTCATTGAGGTACCAGGTGCCATTTACGGGGGCCAGCGGGGAGCAATTCATGACCTTCGGTACCCTGGCGAACCGCTGGGGTTGGGACGGGGGAGTGATAGTTAATTGCGTGGGCGCGTATACCAACGTGTCGCTGAACCTGATCGTCGACCCATCAACCGCTCCAACGATAAATAACGATTACGGTCCACTGGAGGTCGGACTCACGACGGATGGTTGGGGGACCATTGGGCTGGGAACCTATACCGTGCCGCTGAGCGCAACCAACTGGACACATATTGTGTGGCCAATCGATCCGACGCTTGCGAATCTGGAAAAGGTCAATGGATTCTACATCAAGATGTGGTCCAACGGAACGTTCACCAATACGTTTACCTTCAACGTTGACAACATTTGGCTGGAACCGGTTCCCACCAACGCGCCGCCGACGCCGCCTCCGACAGTGTCGCTGGTCAAGGCGGTGAACGGGTTAAACTTGGCAGCAGCCGGCGCGGGTCAGTACGATCGGCAAAATATCCGGACGGTTAGTCCGGAATACAATTGGGTGGGCAAGGGCAGCACTCCAGTCAGCTATTCGTTCACGGTTGCCGGCTACCCCGGAGCCGACCATCCCAATTTCGAAATACACACCTATCTAATTCCGCTGCCGTTCGATCCCGCTGTGGGCACGGGAACCATCGATACTGGAAGCGCGCCCGATTGGAATCAAACCAACTGCATTTTCATGGAACTGCAGAATCGCGCCGATGGTTCGGCGGTTTTTACCTTCCGGTGGAAGACCAACTCGATACCGGATGGCAATGGAACCTATTATTCAGCGGCACTGGGGATTCTTACTGATACCAACGGCCCGCTGGGTACTTGGACCTTGAGTTTCCTGAATGACACCCAGGTGACGATGACCAGTCCGAGCGGAATAATCACGAACTTCGAATTTTCCGCTGACAAATTGGCGGGCTATAAAGATAACACTGGCACCGCGCTCCCGCTTTATTTCTACATCGGCGCCAAACCTCAGGACAGCGGCAATATTGGATTGTCGGCGCAGGTGTCGCACGTAAAAATTCAAGGCGCCGGGACCCCGATCGATCAGAACTTCCTCACTCAATCGGCTTTGGACTCCAATATTTGGGAGTTGGCGGCCAACAACGGAACGGCCGGTGTACAGGTCGTGCCGCAAAACAGTGTATGGGTTAACTGGACGCTGCCCGATGCCGGGTTTGCTCTCCAAACCAACTCGGTGGTCATAGGCGGCGGCTGGAAAGAGAACACGAACGCCACGCTTCTGCTCGGGAACCATCGTGCAGTGCTGCTCTCCGCCAGCGACAAACCAGGCACAAGCCAGGGGTTCTTCCGGTTACTCAAACGCCAGTTTAGCAAACTCCAGGTATTGATGCCCGGCGAAACCAATGCTCCGGGAACTGTCACTGGAAAAATCGGCACTCCCGACGCGCAATTTTTCGGCGTGCCCTTCAACGTGACGGTCAACGCGGTAGACGATACCTGGCATGTGATTACGCTGGCCGCAAACGACATGGTGACCATCACCTCCAGCGACGACACTGCAGTGCTGCCGGCTGATGCCGCCCTGGTGAGCGGAACCAAGACGTTCAGCGTGATGTTTGGAGCAACCGGCACCTTCACTGTCACTGCCAGTGACACAACCGACGCCAAGAAGACGGCCAACACAGGCAGCAGCACAACCTGTAACTGATTCGCAATTGGTCCGGATTCGGACACCGGAGCGCTGCGCTGGTCGTGGCGCTCCGTTTTTTTGCTCCCCACGGTGCTCGGCTTTTCATAGGCTCCGGACTGTGCGGTTCGCTCAACAATCCCAGTCTTCAGCTAATCAACTTGTCCCATGACTCCAAAACGGTTCGAGGTTACGCGCCGATCATTTTTGAAAACCTGCGCCGCAGTGGCTGCGGCAACGGGCCTGCCGGCCTGGTTCGTCGAGCGTGAGTTGCTCGGCGCCACGGCATCCCCGCGCCGTCTGGGACCGAACGATCGGCCTGCCATAGCCCTGGTCGGCTGCGGGGGAATGGGGAAGGGGGACGCGAAAAATGCGAGCCGCTTTGGGGACATCGTTGCTTTGTGCGATGTGGATGAGAAGCATGTCAGCCAAGCGGCGGAGCAGTTTGCCAAGGACGGCAAAGCGCCGGCGAAGTTCCGCGACTTTCGCAAGCTAATGGAGCGCGGAGATATCGATGTGGTGATCACCGCTACACCCGACCATTGGCACACACTGGTAAACCTGGCGGCCACGCAAGCCGGAAAAGACGTTTACGGCGAAAAACCACTGACCTTGACCATCGATGAAGGCAAACACTTGATCAAAGCGGTTCGCAAGTACCGGACCGTTTTGCAGACCGGGACCCAGCAACGGAGCGACGCCAAATTCCGATTGGCTTGCGAGTTGGTGCGCAATGAACGGATTGGAAAATTAAAAGAGGCCACCGTCTGGCTCCCGGCCGGGTTGCGCGAAGGCCCTTTCTCACCCAAACCGGTCCCGACGGAACTGAATTGGGATTTCTGGCTCGGGCAGGCGCCGAAAGTCGAGTACATGCCGCAGCGCTCTCATCTGTATTTCCGCTATTGGTACGATTATTCCGGCGGGACCATGACGGATTGGGGAGCGCATCACAATGACATCGTATTGTGGGCGCTCGGGCTGGCCGGTCCGGTGGCGGTCGAGGGAAAGGCGTTGGCCGAGCCAATTCCCGGCGGCTACACCGCCATCAGCGAGTACGACGTGAAGTTTACGTATTCCAACGGTGTGATCCACAACGTGCGCACGACTAAAGCCGACAATATTTTCGGAGGGGTTGAAGATCCCGCGGGCCAGCGAAACGGGATTCGTTTCGAGGGCACCCAAGGCTGGATCTGGGTAAACCGAGGTAACCTGCGCGCCAGCGACAAAGCCATTATCGACACACCGCTTCCAGAGGGGGCGCACCGCCTGTACAGCAGCGAGGATCATATGGGTAACTTTTTCGATTGCGTGCGTTCCCGCAAGCTGCCGATCGCGCATGTTGAGGCCGGTCACCGCTCGGCCTCGATTTCGCATCTGGGCGCCATTGCTTTGCGTACCGGATTCAATCTGCAGTGGGATCCTGTAGGTGAAACGTTTATGGGCGATCATGCGAAGGAAGCCAACAAGTACCTGGCGCGCGAAATGCGCAAACCATACGACTATCATTTTGTGTAGGTGGCAGCTTTGGATTGGGTTGAGATGCAGCAGCGGCTAATCCTGCATGCTTTTTTCCCGTTCGACCGCGCGCGCGTAACTTACGATCCGTCGGATCAAGCTGTTGTAATACGAATGCGCGCCGGTGCCCAGCCGTTCTTCTACCCGTTCATAAAGCTCATGCTCTGCGGCTTGGGTTAGACGAACCGCGGGGATCGCAATCCCCAAACCACGAAGTCGCGGCGCGGCGATCAGAACCAGCAGGGACTCATCAGTGGTCCGATTATCGCCAAGGTCAACCAAGCCTTGGCGAACGAGTTCCTCCCCCGGCAGCAAGACGGGCTGCGCATCGGTGGCCATCAACACTCTCCTCCGAGGAATGTTGCGACCTTGTTTTTAAACTGCTGGGGGTCGATGGCCGGGTACCGGACCAGCGCGGGTTCGATCGCTTCGAAAACCCGCCCTAGTTCATCCGGGGTTACGTACCCATGCCGAAGCAGAAGTCTGACATCCTCCAGGTCCTGCGCGTGACCGCGTTCGATTTTTGCCAGCGCCTGCAGCGCGAAGTCATAGTGAAAAAATTCCACCTCGTTGACGGTCGCAATGTGCCGAGCGCGCTCCCTCCAATTGGGCGGTCTCGGAATGAAATCGTCTGGCGAGGCTAACTCGACATTCACATTGAGTTTGCTCTTGAGCTGCGCGATTGCCTCAAAGGCGCCCTGGGGTTCCGGGTCGAGCTTGAGGTCAATGTCGATGGTCTGTTCGCGGAACCCCAAAAGCAGCGCCGTTGCGCCGCCCGTCAGATACACTTTGCCCGGACTGCGACTGGCCAGAGCAAGCGCCTGCATGAACTGGTTGAGGGAATCCGAGGTGACTTTGCGGCGCACCTTTTGATCATACAAACAGCAACAATAGCTTTCAAGCTGGGCCCCGAGAGGGCAGGGGAGCCCCGGTGGGGCCTGCGGCTGCGGGCCTTATCTGGCCCGAGCTTCGATGGTGGGCCCCTTCTGATCGGCGCTGGTTGGACTAATCAGCAGGAAGCCAAGGTTATGCTTGATGAAGCCGCCGGTGAGCGAGTTTTCGAACACGGCGACCTGAAGGCTATGCAAGCCCGGGAAGATATTGCTCCCGTAGTTTTCCTCCTGGTAGCGCTGAAGATCGCGCAATTCGCCGGTGGTGAACTCGCGCGCGTTGAGCAGCGCCAGGCCGGCCAATAGAATACAGGCGAACCGGACCAGGCCTGAGCCCATGCCCAAAAAATATTCACTGCGTCCAAAAATGTCGCTGCCCACCAGCTTGGGGGCCACCCTGCGTTCGAGAATTGAAAAGATCAGGAGGATGGCCAAAGCGGCTCCGAGGTACGAGAACAGGTAGCAGGTCAGGAGGTCGAAGATTCCAGTGCCGGCGATAAGTGTTCCAGCTGGTCGGTAAGCAACGGCGCAAAAGAGGACCAGGGCCAGCCACCGGCTCATACTCAACAGCTCCAGGGAGATACCATGCTTGCGTCCATGAATTATCCCTCCCACCAGGACCACCGCCAGCAGGATATCGAACAAATTAAACGGCGGATTCGCCATGGCATTTAAGCGCGTCTGTTAGCCAGGGACCAACCGGTCGCAAACAGGCTCGAGAGGAAGCGAGCACTGATCATGCCAAACCCCAAGGGGTGCTCGGCCTAACGGGCGATTTCGCATTCGTGATGTTGAAGCGCAAACAATGCAGTCGAAAACCACGGATGAATACCGATTGGCACGGATGAGACAGCAGCAGACAGTGTCTCACGGAAAGCGCTCCGCTCGCCTAAAGATGATGCGAGCTCTCACCCAGCTGAGTTGGAGCCACTCCGCTCATTCCATCAGTGTTCATCCGCGTCTGTCCGTGGTTGAACTGCGCCGTGCGGCAGCGGCTTCAAACGAGAATCGCCGGGCTTAGCGGGAGGAAATGGTGATGGGTTTGACTCGCTCGCCATCATAAACGCGACTGCTTGGATAAAGAATAACCGCTTGTCCAAGCGCCAGGCCTTCGAGCACTTCAGTTTCGGTGCCGCTGGATTGACCAGTTTTAACGAGCCGCAGATGCGCCCGGCCATCGGATACGGCGAAAGTGCCCCATTGTTCTGCCTGGCGAAACAGGGCTCCCGCCGGCACCTTGAGCACATCCTCCCTCTGCCAAACAATGATTCTGGCTTCCACACGAAAGTTGTCGCCGACGTTCGTGCGCTGGTCAGGAGGAGTCAGGAGATCAGCGATGACATTGACTCGCTGCTCTTCGACGCCTAAGGCCGACACCTTTGTGAAAGCCGCCGGCTCGACCAGGCGGACTTTGCCCAGCAAAGGCTCGCTCCCGCCCCATTGATCGAACTCCACATTTGCCCCGGGGGCAATCCGCGCGCCGTCGCGGGAAAGCACCTCGACGACCACTTCCAAGTCCGCCGGGTCACCGATTTCCAGCAAGGGCGTGCCGGCGGTGACCGCGCGCGAATTCTCCTCGAAAACCTTGAGCACCCGTCCGGACGCCGGGGCGCGTAGTTCACGGGCGGCGCAAAGAGCATTCGTGGCTGGCGCTGCGGCGGAAAACTCTTCCAATTCAGCCTCGGCCTGGCGCAAGGCGCTTTCGGCAGCGGCTAATTCCCGGTTGGCGGAGGCTTCGCGCCATTGAGCTCCCTCCAGTTCCTGGACTGAAATTGTTTTGTCATCGTAAAGCTTCTGAAACCGTCGCAACTCGCTGGTGGCGAAAACATGGGCGGCCCGGGCCTTTTCCAGGTTGGCCGCGGCGGAATCGCGGTTGGCTTCGGCGGCTGCGTGTGTGCGTTCATCCAGGAGCGTCGGGGCGAGAGGATCGATAACGGCGACGACAGTTTGACCGGCGAGCACCTCGGCTCCCGCTTTGAAAGGTATGCGCCGGAGCTGGCCGGATACCGGAGCGGCCACGACGAAGCGCTGCTTAATTCTGGTTTTGCCTTCTTCGTTGATAGTGACGCGCAAGCGACCTCGAGTCGCCAGCGCCGTCTCGACTGGCACAGGCTTTGGCCAGAGCCCCGCAACGATAAGCGCCAGCAACAGCAGCGCGCCGCCGTAAGGAAGCCAACGGCGAGCGCGATGGTTGCTGGAGCGCCGGGCTCCGGCAGGCGTGCTCGAGGTCATAAGATGGGCGGCCGATTCACCAGTAAGCTTGCTACTCCGGCGCTTTAAGCGCGCCGACCAGGTCAAGTTGATTGAGTTTACGCAAAACCACCAGCGCCGAAATCGTCGAGGCCACGGTTACCACGGCGACTGCGAACGCGTAATTGGCGGTCGTAAGGATCAAGGGCACACGCACGGTTTCGGTGTTGACGGCGTGTAGAATGGCTGTGGCAAACCCTGTTCCCACCAGAAGTCCCAGCGGAACGGCCACTCCGGCCAGGATCACCAGTTCGGTGATCAGCACCGTGCCGACTTCCCGGCGCGAAAAACCGATGACCCGCAAAGTCGCCAGCTCGCGCGCGCGCTCCGCCAGAGAAATGCGCGCATTGTTATAGACCACACCAAAAGCCACGACCATGGCGAAGATAAGGTAAATCATCTGAATTAAGCCAATACTGGCGGCGGTCGTTTGGCGAAAATTCTCGCGCAGCGATTCCTTGATGGCGACCCAGCTTACTCGCGGAATGCCTTTGAGGGCGTGTAGAAAGTCGGCCCGGTGTGCGGCATCGAGGCGGAAATTTGCGCCGCTAACGACGTCGCCTTCGCCCAGCAGGCGGTTGAGCGCATGCAAATCCATGTAGGCCGCCACCCCGGCAAAATCCTCGGCCAATCCGACGAGCCGCACGGTTCGCGTTGGGCGTTTGCCCTCCAAGACTTCGACCAATAGTGCGTCACCCACTTTCACCCCGAGGACCTCGGCGAGCTTGGCTGAGAGCACCAGGCCGTCGGGCGGCAGCTGGATTTGCTGCGAGCTTTCATCCAGGACCCGGTTGTGCAAACCCTTGGCGGGTAAACCTTGGATGCCCAATTGGCGGCGTTGGTGTCCGAAGCTGATGCGAACAAAGGCCTGGCGGAACGGTTCAGTGGTGACGACTCCGGGCAACTGGTTCAACGGATGAAGCACCTGGTCGCTGGTGGGTTCAACCAGGCCAATCCCAACATCCTGCCGTTGGATGACGTCCCACTGAAAATCGAGGATTTGCGACACACCATCCCTGAAGCAGTTGGGGACGATCAGAATGCCGGTAGCCAAGGCGAGCCCGATGATCGTGAAAAGCGCCTGCATCGGGCGGCGCTCGATGTTCCGCACCGCAATGCGAAAGGTGTGCGAGAGCAGATGCCCAATGCCGGTCCGTTCAATCAAGGCCGGCCGATAGTTGGCGGGAGGTTCGGGCCGCATTGCCTCGGCCGGAGGCAGTTTGGCGGCGCGGCGGACGGCGCTAAAGACGCCGATCATGGCCGCGCCTGTGCTGACCAGCACCGCCAGCGGCAACGCGGTTCGATCCAGGCGAAAGTACAAATCCGGGAACCTGAAAAAACGGTGGTACATTTGGACCAGCTGGGTACCCAGGAAAATGCCGCCCGCGGTCCCGAGCAGAGTTCCGGCGATGACCATCACAAAGGCGAATTTCAGGTAGTGCGTGACGACCTGGCGATTGGTGAAACCGAAGGCTTTGAGAATTGCGATTTGTTCCCGCTGCAGATTCAAAAGTCTGGAAAGCACGGCGTTGGTCATGAACGCCGCCACGCTCAAAAAGACGACCGGGAAACCAATCGAAATGGTCTGCAAGACCCGAATTTCATCCGAAACACGAATGTGCGAGGGATGATCGGCGCGTCCGAACGCGCCCCGGCCGCCATAGGGGGTGAGCAACCGATCGACGCTGGCAATCACCGGCCGTTCCGATGCTCCGGGCGCGAGCGTGAGGGTCAGGAAATTAAACGCTCCGTCCAGGTCGAAGGCACGAGCGACCTCTTTGTAAGGCATCCAGAAAATGCCGTACGTCCGGTTATCCGGGAGCGCCGCCCCCGGTCTGGACTCAAAAATGAATTCCGGCGAAAGCACTAAGCCGGCAATGCGCAATTCGGACCGTTTGCCATTAAGCAGCATCGCGATTTTGTCACCGGGCCTTAATTGATTGGCCGAGGCAAAGGCCTCGCCGACCAAAACCTGGTCTACGGCGCCAGGTTCGAGCCAATGGCCGGCGCGCAAGAACAAACGGTTGAGCTCTTGGGCGCCAAAATCCGGCAGAGATCGGACCATGCCGCTGGCGGGTTCGTCCAGCCCTGGAATGTCGAGGGTGACCTGGGTGGCGATCCCATCCTGGACGGCGGCCACGCCCGGCAGTTGCCCAATCTGGCCTGCGACGGAATTGGGAGCGCGCTTGAGTTGGACGAAGACTTCGGCAAAGCGGTTCTCCTCGTAATACTCCTGGCGGGTCGATTCGAGGGAATGAATAAGACTGCGAGCCATGATCATCATGGCCAGTCCGCACCCCATCACCAGGGAAACCGCGATGGCCTGGCCTTTCATCCGGCGTAAGTCGCGCCAGAGTTTACGATCGAGGTGCGAGATCACCAGTTCAGGCTGCTGGCCGGCGCGCGCGTTTTGTTGAGCCGAACTTCATGGACCCGGCCATCGGAGATATGAACCACCCGGTCGGCCATTTCCGCCATCACGGCATTGTGAGTGATCACCACCGTAAGTGTGCCCAACTCTGTGTTCACCCGCTGGAGGGCTTCCAGGACTACGATCCCGGTCCGGACATCCAGCGCGCCGGTGGGTTCGTCGCACAGCAGGACCTCCGGGCGTTTGGCGATGGCTCGGGCGATGGCGACCCGTTGCTGTTCACCACCGGACAACTGGGCTGGAAAATGGTCCAATCGACCGCCGAGATTGACCAGGCGCAGCGCGTCTTCCGGCCCCATGGGGTCGCGCGCGATTTCAGTGATTAAGCCGACGTTTTCCCGGGCCGTCAGGCTTGGGATCAGGTTGTAGAATTGGAAGATAAACCCGACCGTATCCCGGCGATACTGGGTCAACGCCGCTTCGTCGGCCTGGGTCAGATCGATTCCACGGTAGAGCAGTTCACCGGTTGTCGGCACGTCCAGTCCGCCCAGATTGTTGAGCAGGGTGGTTTTCCCGCTGCCCGAAGGCCCGAGCAACACGACCAATTCTCCGGCGTAGAGATCCAGGTCCACGCCGCTGAGCGCGTGCACCTCGGCAGTCCCCATCCCATAGACTTTGGTGAGGCCGCGCACGCGAAATATTTCTTCACGTTCATTTGGTCGTGCGTTCGACGCCGGGGTCAGTGGTTGGCCAGGATTTATCTCGGAATGATTTTGTGCGCCCGCGGACATGCTTCGTTGGTAACATCGTCTCCAGCGCAGCGACTCGTGTCAACCGGTTGCGTGAAGCCCCGAACCTCTTTAAAAGGTCCTGCCGCGGTGGCCGGTTCATTGAGGATTGAGCATTCCCAAAAATGGATAGATACTCAGACCGGTTACTGACTGGTTGGGAAATAATGGCTAACACTGATTCGCGTGTAACGATTCATATGGCGGCGAGCCTTGATGGGTTTATCGCTCGAAAGGACGGGCGCGTCGACTGGATGGAAACCGCAGACGAATTCGTGGGCGGAGCCACGATGGACCCAGGATTTGTCGAGGCCTTCCTTAAGTCAATCGACTGTTATGTCATGGGTTCAAGGACCTACGAAACCGCATTGAGTTTCGAAGCCAAAGGATTGGGGTGGGCATATGGTGACAAACCCATTTTCGTCCTCACTACTCGCAAGCTGCCGCGGACCCGGGATACCGTCGAGTTCTACTCGGGCGATCTGGCGCGGTTCGTAAATGGGCGTCTGCGGCCAGCTTTTCGCAGCATCTGGTTTGTTGGAGGTGGCGTAGTTTCTGGAGAATGCCTTCGTCTGGGGCTAGCCGACGAAGTTCGTTATTCGATCCTGCCGATCTTGATAGGTGATGGAATCCCTTTCTTCGATAAGCTCGAGAGGGATGTCGCTCTTCATCTGGTAGAAGTCAAAGGCTACCAGAGCGGCACGGTGGCGCTTCGTTACGAGGTGGGAACCGAAATGAAAAGGCCCAAGCAATCGTCGGAGCCAACGGTCCCAAGCGGCCAGGGCTCAACTTGAACCTTTGCCGATCGATGACGGAATCGATCGGCGCAACCTCTTCGAGGTTGACTGTGTCGAGGCGTTTTTAACCCCAAGGGTTGCGTTAAATACTACTCGCAACCTTAGGCTGGAGGAGGAAATCCCTTCTAGATTAATAAGCAATTTGACCATTATGAGCAAAGTTGCTCACCCGCAACAGAGCTCCTTTCTGACGTCATCCGTCGATACCGTCCGCAAGCGGGCCAGACAAGGCCTGGACCCAGGAAAAATCTCGAAGTCAAACCACTAACTTGCAAGTGGTTGTTAAAATTTGAATGTTGCGGCTGAGTTTTATTAAAACTTCTCAATGATTTTTCGCAAGCCCGATTAAAAGTGGCTCTGCCTTTGCTTTGGCAACCCGTCATGAGACTGGACGAGCTGTGGACCTGGCTGGGCTGCGTGGGGCAGGCCTTGCGAGTGTACCTCGCCTCGGCCATCTCGTTGCGGGCCAGGCCCGGCAAAAGCCAGGCGGGTCAAATCGAAAAGAACTGAGAGCCGGTTGCGGGGATAGCGGCCGGTCCCAAATGTATGAGCCGTGTAAGACCGAATATTCTGCGGAGGAGAGACCCGCTGCGAGTCGGGTATCTGGCGGTGAGTGATTGCGCGCCGCTGGTTTACGCGTTCGAGGGCGGATTGTTCGACAAATATGGGTTGGAGGTGCACCTGCAGCGCGAGACCAGTTGGGCCAACGTCCGCGACAAAGTCATCCAGGGGGAGCTGGACGCAGCCCATGCACCGGCGACGCTGCCGTTCCTAGCCAATCTGGGGATCGAATCGGATCCGTGCGCGTGTGTCAGCGGGTTGGTCCTGAGTTTGCAGGGGAACGCGATTACGATCTCGCGCCGGCTTTGGGACGAGGGAGTGCGCGATGCGGCGGGCCTGCGCGAGCGGATCTACCGGAATTGGGGCAAACGCACGTTTACTTTTGGAGTGGTCTTTTCGCTGTCCTCACAGGAGATCCTGCTGCGTGGCTGGCTGAAGTCCGCGGGCATCGTGCCGGAGGCTGACGTGAGAATTGTGGCGGTGCCGCCGGCGCAGATGTTCCCGACGTTGAAACTGGGTTACATCGACGGCTACTGTGTGGGCGAACCCTGGACTTCAGTGGCGATCCAAGCGGGCGCGGGGATGTGTGTGGCGACCAGCGAGGAACTGGCGCCCCTGCATCCCGAGCGGGTCCTGATGGTGCGCCAAAGTTTTGCCCTTGGTCGGGCGGAAGAGCACGAGCGCATGATTGGCGCACTGCTCGAATCCTGCGCATTCTGCGAGCGGCCGGAGAATCGTTCATTGCTGGGGCAGATTCTCGCTCATCCGCAATATCTCAATGCGCCCGTGGAATGCGTTCAGGCAGGCCTGCCACAGCCATTTAACTCCAACGATAATTCCCCGGCTCGCCTTTGCGCCTCTTCCATTTTTTCGAGGTACAACGCCAATGAACCGAGCGACGACAAGGCTGGCTGGATTATCGAGCGGCTTTATGAGTTGCTGCAACAGGACGTCTTTAAACCCCGCAATTCGGGTCGGGCTCCGGTGCTGAAGAACATTTTCCGCAAGGACATCTTCGCGCGAGCGCGTGCTCTCGTAGCGGATGGGACTCAGGGTCGCAGCCCTGCCTCAACCCACGAACCGATCCTGGCACCCAATGGGTAGTCGATAGCGCTTCAATTTTCCCGCGCCTTCCTCCGAGGCGCGGGGCCGGGGCCTGGGCGCCACCGAGGGTTCTCGGCGCCCGGCCTCGCTGTTCTTTGCTAAAGTTGGTCTGGTCTTCATCCGGAGCTTGGCCTATTTTCCCTCCTCTTATTGCTATGACGAGCTTGGAAATAAGGCAGTCGTTTCTGGATTTCTTCAAATCGAAGGGCCACACCATTGTCCCTTCTGCCAGTTTGATGCCCGACTCGCCGAACCTGCTGTTCACCAATGCCGGGATGAACCAGTTCGTGCCCATCTTCCTTGGACAACGAACTGCGGATGTTTCGAAATGGGCCGGGGCTATTGCCGCCACCGATACGCGCGCGGCCGATACACAAAAGTGCATTCGCGCCGGTGGCAAGCATAACGACCTGGAAGACGTGGGCCTGGATACTTACCACCACACCTTCTTCGAGATGCTGGGCAATTGGTCGTTTGGCGATTACTTCAAACGCGAAGCAATCTCCTGGGCCTGGGAGCTAATTACCGAGATTTGGAAATTTCCTAAGAACCGGCTTTACGCCACCGTTTATTCGCCCGACAAAAGCCAAGGCGATCCCAGCGAGTTTGATCACGAAGCGGCCGATATCTGGGCGGAGCATTTCCGTTCGGCCGGGCTCGATCCGAAGGTCCATATCGTTCCGGGCAATAAAAAAGATAACTTTTGGATGATGGGCGACACCGGTCCGTGCGGTCCGTGCAGTGAAATCCATGTCGACCTGACGCCCCAAGGTGACACCCAGGGCCGATTGGTCAACCAAGGGACAGCCGAATGCATTGAAATTTGGAACCTGGTTTTCATCCAGTTCAACGCCAATCCGGACGGCACGTTTTCGCCTTTGCCGGCCAAACACGTGGATACCGGAATGGGATTCGAGCGGTTGACCAGCTTCATTCAATGCACCCGCAAGTTTACCGATTTCACCCGAACCATCTCCAATTACGAGACGGATATCTTTCGGCCATTGTTCGACCGACTTGAGCGGCTCAGCGGCAAGCGATACGGATCGACCCTGCCGCAGGCGGGGCTTTCGACGCTCACGCCGCAGCAATCGACCGACATTGCTTTTCGCGTCATTGCCGACCATATCCGCACCCTGAGTTTTGCGATTTCGGATGGGATTCTTCCCGGCAACACTGATCGCAATTACGTGTTGCGCCGCATTCTGCGCCGGGCAGTGCGGTACGGGCGTTCGCTGGGATTTCAGGAACCTTTTTTTTATAAATTAGTCGATGTGCTGGCCCAGACCATGGGGCACGTATTTCCAGAAATCCGGGCCAAAAAGGAACACGTCGAAGAGGTGATCCAGCGCGAGGAAGAGGCTTTTAACAAAACTCTGGATCGGGGAATTGAGTTGTTCCGGGAGGAAACCGAAGCAAAAGGCACCGGCCAATTGCGAGGCGACTTCGCTTTCAAGTTGTATGACACCTACGGATTTCCGTTGGATTTGACCGAATTGATGGCGCGCGAGCGGGGGCTCACGGTGGACGTGGCGGGTTTCAACACACTGATGGACCAGCAGAAAGCGCGGGCACGCGCGGCGCAAAAGAAAGAGGTGATCGAGTTGTCCCAGATCGACACCGATGCGAGCACGGCTTTTGTCGGATATGAGAAGCTGGAGTCGAAAGCACACATTGCTGACGTGGTGGCTGTGAAGGACCGAACCGCGGTGATCCTGGACAACTCTCCCTTTTATGCGGAAATGGGCGGGCAGGTCGGGGACACCGGAGAGCTGTCGGTGGGAGGCAAACTCTGGCGCATCAGCAACACCCAGAAAGCTGGCAACGCATGGCTGCATTTCGTCGGGGCTGCCGGTACGGATAACGGCACAGAACAGGACCTGCCTGAAATTGGCAGCGAGGCGACCTTGTCGGTGGATCGCGCGCGCCGGGCCGCCATTGAACGCCATCATACGGTCACGCACCTGCTGCATTGGGCGCTGCACCAGGTCGTCAGCACCGATGCCGTCCAAAAAGGCTCATACGTTGGCCCGGAAAAGCTCACGTTTGATTTCAGCAGCGCCGCGCTGACACCGCAACAGGTGGCCGAGGTTGAGCGGTTGGTTAACGAGCGGATCGTCGAGAACACGCCGGTGACCTGGGTCGAGGTCAAATACAACCATATTAAGGACCGCAAGGACATCATGCAGTTCTTCGGCGAGAAATATGGCGAATGGGTGCGGGTAGTGCAGGTGGGCGGGCAGGCCACTTCACTCAACGGTTATTCGATGGAACTGTGCGGCGGCACACACGTACGTGCTACCGGTGAGATCGGCCTGTTCAGGATTGGCGCTGAGTCGGCAATCGCGGCCGGGACTCGCCGCATCGAGGCGACGGCCGGACTGCACGCTTATCAAATGGCGGTCGAGCAGCAGGCTCTGCTGCGCGGTCTGGCCAGCAAGCTCAATTCCCCGGTGACCGAGTTGGAAAAGAGAATTGAAGCGCTACTGGCCCATCAAAAGGAACTGGAGAAACGTTTCGATGCGGCGCAGCAAGAGCAGGCGGCTGAAATGGCGCGTGGCCTTAAAAGCAAAGTGCAGAATCTCGGGTCGGTGCAGGCCGTGGTCGAAAACCTCGGAGCCGGGGACGCTGACCACTTGCAAAAGGTGGTTGATTCGTTGAAAGGGCAGTTTAACGGCGTGATTGTTTTAGGAAGCAGCTCCAACGGTGCGGTTTCACTGGTGGCGGCGGTTTCGTCGGCCTTTACGTCGAAAATTCAGGCCGGGAAAATCATTCAACAGATTGCGCCACTAGTAGGCGGCAAGGGCGGGGGCCGCCCGGATAATGCGCGCGGCGGCGGGAAAGAAGTTGCCAGGTTGGACGAAGCGTTGGCTCGGGCGCGTGGGCTAATCAGGGCGGCCTGTCCGTGATTTGTACGCTGAGGTTTGGCGCGGCGCGTTTGTTTTATTGGCCCTGAGGCGGCCGGCCGCTGCCAAAGCGCTTCATCATGCTCTGCTGCATCATTGATTGCATGCTGTCGTACTTGGTGGCGTCACTTGGTGGTTCGAAAAGATCGGCCGCGGGCTTGGAAAAGCTGACGTCGCGGAACAACATGGTCGTTTTGTGGCCGCCTTCGGACTGCTCAATTCTGACCGGGAACTTCTTTAAATCGGTGGCATTCCACACAAAAGATTCGTGCTTGTTCCCCTCTTTGTCGGTAACGACGGTTTTGTTTTTGACGCACTCATGGCCATCGACGGTTTCTTTTCCGAGTTCGGTGACCTCAACTTTGAAATCGCTCGACGGCGCGGCGGCTTCCTGCTCGGGCAATTGCGTTTCCAGATAGGCCTGCATGCCGGGGTAGATTTGGTAGGCAACTTTCTTGTCCGGGCGCGAAATAACAATGGTTTTGTCCATGCCGATGCCTTTCATTTGCATGGCGGCTTGAGGGGACATCATTCCGCCCTTGATTTGGGACATATCCATTTCAAAGCGGGATTTGCCCTGGTCGAAGCAGATCTTGCCAGGCATGGTCATGGTTTCAGAGCTCTGGCCACCGGCGGATTGGAGCTCGAGATTGGCCGAAAAGGACGTGTTATCGCCAAAAAGCTTGGCCGTGCTGCCGCTCAAGCCGGGACCCGGCGGAGGGCCGCCCATGCCCATCCCACCCGGCCGGCCTGGTTGAGCCTGGAGAGCAGCAGTGAGGCTGAGAACCGATACGAAGGCGAAGATGAAGAGTTTCATTGGGTTATGGGCGGGTGTTTTTTGAGTTTTCATTTACCTAGCAGAAGCTCAGGCCTTTTTCCAGGTGAATTGTGTTCCGAGAGCTGGAGAAATAGCTTTTGGGGCAATCACCCCATTTTTTGAGGCCAGACCGTGTGGCACAGGGAAAGGAACTTAGCGCCAATGTGCGTCTAAGCGGCAGAACAGTAAATCCTGGCGGCCTGCGTGTGTGCGCGGCCGCTTTTTTTTTGATGGGAGTGGTGAACCGTGCGCTGCCACTCGACCGGCAGGTAAAGCGTGTGGCGGGATAGGAGCGGACAACTGCAATTCTTAGTTTTTAACTCTTAATTGCCGGGGCGGCCTTGGCTTTGGGAGATCTTCGAACAGAGTCCACGCACGTTCAAGATCGCCGGCCTCAAGGGCTGCGAGCGCTGCCTGCTTGACCTGTAGTGCGGTGCCCGCAGGATGAAACTGGTTCCAGCGCTCCTCCAGAAACTTGTAATCAACGAGTTCGGTCCGGAACGAAGCGGCCAACTGTGGACCGGTGAGTTCGGTTTCGTTTGCAAGTTGGCGAATCAGTCCTTTCATTGCAGACAAAGGGATGCGCATTTGGGCGGCCAATGCGCTGGCCGCCGGCGACTCGTTCGCTGCCGCGAAATCCAGGCGCGCAGTACCGTCGATTTCCAACACGCGCTCGGCGGCAGCGGCGATGTTCGGAAGTGAGAGCTGAGCGGCGATGAGAGAATAAGCGGGATAGCGGGTGCGATCGATGGTGCGTTTGGCGGCCGGTTTCTGTCCCAAGATTCCTGCCGACGCTTTTGCCACAGTCTGCGACTGCACGTGGGCACTCGCGAAGGCTGTGAATCCGATGCCCAGGACGTACCAGATCCCAGGCGCGCACAATGACCTGAAATTCACCCGGACCTACTTCTTGCATTTAAGACTTTTGCGCCATGGGGTTTACGCCTCTTTCAGGGATAGGAGGAGTCCTAAGACGTGTTAAAAATGCCGACTTGGGGTCGGCGTCTGACGTTCGGAGTCCCGCCTTTAGGCGGCTAAAGCCGGGACTCCAAACCGACTCCAAACGGGGCCGGTCCGGATTTCAGGCCTCCCACAACTGGAACAACAGGAGATCTTGCGTGCGCTCTTTTGTGGATCATACCGGCTAAAGCCGGGACTCCAAACTGGGGCGGGCACCGCCTGAAGGCGGGACTCCAAACCGAATTCTAGAACACGCTCCTAGGCTCTGAGCTGGAGAGCGGGATTCGACCAAATCGCCTGGCGAAAAGGGCGCCCGTTAGAGGCGGGCCATCAGTAGCTCTCGTTGGAATATGAGTTCCTTGGGCAGATGCGAGTAAAGCTGCATAAAGAGATCTTCCTGGCTCAGGAGCTCCCGTCGCCACTCATCGTTCTTAATGGTTTGAACGGCGTCAAACTGACGGGTGCTGAAGTTGGTCATGCCATTGAGGTCGAAGGTCTGCGGGTTGGGCACCCAGCCGAGGGCAGTTTCCTGGGCATCGACGCGGCCGCGGCAGCGGTCGATCATCCATTTGAGAACACGCATGTTTTCGCCAAAGCCGGGCCAGAGGTATTCGCCCTGGTCGCCTTTGCGGAACCAATTGACGTGGAAGATGCGCGGCGGGTGCTTAATCAGGCGGTGCATGTTGATCCAATGGCGGAAATAATCACCCATGTGGTAGCCGCAGAACGGCAGCATCGCCAGGGGATCGCGCCGGACCTGGCCCGTGCTGCCGGTGGAGGCGGCGGTGGTTTCGGATCCCATCGTGGCGCCGATGTAAACGCCATGGACCCAGTTAAACGCCTGATAGACCAGGGGCATGGTATTGGCGCGCCGCCCTCCGAAAATTATGGCGCTGATCGGCACGCCGGCCGGATCGTTGGCTTCAGGCGCCAGGACTGGATTGTTGGCCATGGGCGTGGTGAAACGGCTGTTGGGGTGGGCCGCTTTTTCCCGCGATTCAGGCGTCCATTTATTGCCTTTCCAGTCGAGGCACTGCTGCGGGACCGGACCGTCTTTGCCTTCCCACCACACGTCCAGGTCGGGCGTGAGGGCGACGTTCGTATAAATGGTGTCGCGGGAAATCATTCGCACGGCGTTGGGATTGGATCTGGAATTAGTGCCGGGCACGACACCGAAATAGCCGGCCTCGGGATTAATCGCGTAAAGTTGGCCATCAGCGCCGGGTTTCATCCAGGCGATATCGTCCCCGATCGTAGTGACTTTCCAGCCCTCGAAATGAGCCGGAGGTACGAGCATGGCGAAGTTGGTCTTACCACAAGCACTGGGAAAGGCGGCGGCGACATAGGTCTTTTCTCCCGTGGGCGATTCAATGCACAAGATCAGCATGTGCTCGGCAAACCATCCCTCTTGCCGCCCTAAATAAGAGCCGATGCGCAGCGCCAGGCATTTTTTGCCTAAAAGCACATTGCCGCCGTAATTCGAACCGACCGAGATGATGGAGTTGTCCTGGGGAAAATGGGCGATAAACCGCCGGTCGGGGTTAATGTCGAGCATGCAATGCAGGCCGCGATTAAACTCGTCACTACTGCCGAGTTGCTCGTAGGCGATGTTGCCCATGCGGGTCATAACACCCATGCTCAAGACGACGTAAATGGAATCGGTCAGTTCGACACCGACTTTGCAAAGAGGCGAACCCGGAGGCCCCATCAAGTAGGGCACAACATAGAGCGTGCGACCGCGCATCGCGCCGGCGCTGAAGCCGCGCAGCTTTTGGTACATTTCCTTGGGCGCCATCCAATTATTGGTGGGGCCGGCCTCTTCCTGATCGACGGTGCAGATAAAAGTGGATTGCTCGACGCGGGCGACATCATTGGGATTGGAGCGGTGGTAATAACAGCCGGGCAGTTTCTGTTCATTGAGCTGAATAAGAACACCTTCGTTCACGGCGTGCTGGGTCAGGGCCTTGGTTTCGGCCTGCGAGCCATTGCACCAGAAGATCTGGCTGGGGTTGCACAGATTTGCCATTTCCTGGACCCAGGCCAGGATGGCGCGGTTGCTGGTGTTGCAGGCGCCGAAGGCTTCTTTAGTCATAATCACAAATTCAGTACGACGATGGTGGGATCAGCTGATGCCCGCGGCGCAGAAGTTTCGATTTCATGAACACTGTAACGGTCTGGTTCGGTCTGCTGCTGCGGCTCTCGATGCCTGCTATAACTTAGGCCCAACCGCCTTTCAATCCAGTAGATGTATTTCGCAAGAAACGAGAAGTATTTGCCAATTCGAGATAAGCGACAGGCCTTTGCATGCCTAATCTGGAAGCATCGAGATTGAATTTATCCAGGAGAGGTGGGGATCATAATGCCGAATGGCCGTGTCTGAAGATGAAAGCTAAGTTTGTCTGCAAATCCCCACCGGGTTCGGAGGCGACGGCTTCGGTTGAGGGACCCGGGCCGCAAAAATGTTCGAGCAGCCGGCCAGTGCCGACCCCCAAGCAGATCCTGGTGCCGATTGATTTTTCCGAGTGCTCCGCCTCCGCCCTGGATTATGCGCTGATGCTGGCCAGAAACTTCCACGCCCGACTCGTTCTGCTGCAGGTGGTTGAACCGGCGGTTTACCCGGACAGTTATTTGATGGCGCCAACAACCATGGAGGAGACCAACAATAATCTCATGACGGCAAGCCGCGAACGGCTGGCGGCCGTGCGACAACAACCGGCGCTGCAAGGCATTGCCGTCGAGCTTTTGGTCAGGATGGGCCGGGCGCAGTCGGAGATCCCGGACACGGCCAAAGCGACGGGAAGTGATTTGATTGTAATGGGGACGCACGGGCATGGCGGGCTTAAACACGCCTTGCTCGGCGGCACGGCAGAGCGGGTGATCAGGCACTCGCATTGTCCGGTTCTGACGGTGCGGGGCCCATAAGGTCAAGCGACTGCAGCGATCGGATTACCAGCGAGGGCCGGGCGAGTTTCACATTCGCTTCCTGGTCCTCTTGCTCCAGGCGGTCGCAACAGAATCAGCTGAGCAAGACGACGAGGAGGAGGAGGATTACCTGGCCGTCGTCCATAGGGCGCCATCGTCCCCGCGGCGGCGGGGCGCCTATTTCATAGCGTTAAGGAGGCATTCGCGGTATGTTCTGCCAGCGAAAGCATGAATCCTCCCGCAGGAGCTAAGTCGGCGGAACACCCATTCGACCCGACGCATTGTCTGGCACGTTCGGTGGCTAAAGCCCTCGAGGAAGAACCTTCGTTGGAGGCTGTTACTATTGATCGGGCGCATAAGACAATCTCGGTGGCCACGATCGGCCGGACTGATCCCCCCAAGGTTGCCGAGAGAATCAGTTCGTCGCTGCGGGTGGCCCAGGAAACTCAGGCTGAGCGGGGGTGCACCCTGCTGGCGGGAGTTGGCGAGTGCCGCAGTTGCGTTCAGCCTTTGGCCGAAAGCGAGCGGGGACGAATCACTATCCAACACCAGGGCGCTAAAACGACAATCGCCCGGGTCACGTGTCCGACGGCCCCGAAGTTCTGGCGTTGGAACGACCTTCCCTGGCCCAAAGTCGTGCAACGGGATGTCGAGTTCCTTGAACACATCGAGGAATTGGACGAGTGGAAGCCGCAATTAGCCGCGGCAATTGTCTGCGGGTTATTGGGGTTAAGCGCCGTGTTGTTTCGGACCAATCCGGCCGTTTCCTCCGCGGCGTTTGCTTTGGCTTACCTGGCCGGGGGCTGGTACACGGCGCAAGAGGCTTGGGAACGGCTCCGGAAACGCACCGTCGACGTTCATTTCCTCATGCTCGCCGTCGCCCTTGGCAGCGCCAGCATTGGCGCGTTGGGCGAAGGGGCGACTTTGCTCTTTTTGTTTTCGCTCTCGGGAGCCCTCGAGCACTTTGCTTTGGGCCGCACCCAGCGGGAGATTCGAGCGCTATTCCACACGGCGCCAAAATCGGCGACGGTGCTGGATGAAGCAGGTCAGGAGCGAGAAGTGGCGGTGGAAGAGCTGGTGCCCGGGATGCGCTTGCTGATCAAGCCAGGAGCCCAGTTTCCCGTGGATGCCGAGGTGGCCAAAGGCCAGAGCGCCAGCGACGAATCGAATCTGACCGGAGAGGCGACTCCGGTCGAGAAGCGGGTTGGAGATGGGGTGCTGGCGGGGACAATGAATCTGTGGGGCGCGATCGAGGCGATTGTGCTGCGGCCGGTGTCGGAGAGCTCGTTGCAAAAGATCATCAAACTGATCAAAGAGGCTCAACAACAAAAAGCCCCGGCGCAACAATTCACGGATAAATTCGGCAGCGCTTACACGTACTGTGTCCTGGGACTTTCGGTGGCAATGTTTTTTGTGTGGTGGCTGGTGTTGGGTCAGGCGCCCTTTGCGCGCCAGGGCCAAGCGCACAGTGCCTTCTATCATGCGATGACGCTGCTGGTGGTGGCTTCGCCTTGCGCGCTGGTGCTTTCGATACCTTCGGCGGTCCTGGCGGCAATTGCCTGGAGCGCCCGCCATGGAATTCTGTTTCGTGGCGGTGCTGCGGTCGAAAAGCTCGCCGGCATCGATACGGTGGCGTTGGATAAGACCGGAACGCTGACGACTGGCGAGTTGCGTGTTCAAACGTTGGAGAGCTTTCCGCCCGGCCGTCAGCATGAACTGGCGTGCCTGGCGTACTCGATGGAACGGCTCTCGACCCATCCCCTGGCGCGGGCAATTACGCGCTATGGTAAGCGACAGGGGTTTGAACCGGTGCCGTTGGAGAAATTCGAGTCGGTCACCGGCCATGGGTTGCGTGCGTTTTGTCGCGGAGCCGAATGCAGGGTTGGCAGACGTGAATGGGTCAACGCGGGTAATGGGCAGCTTGCGCAGGCCGCAATGGTGGCGCTCGCGGATGCCGGTCTTTCTGAAATCTGGGTCTCCTGGAGCGACGTTGCCGGACGGATTGTTCTGCGCGACGATGTGCGCGCCCAGGCTAAAGGGGTCCTGGACGAATTACGCAGGGAAGGGCTGCGGACCATGGTGCTAACCGGCGACCGCCAAAGCAGCGCCGATCATTTGCGAACCCAGCTGCACGTCGATGAGGTGCGGGCGGAATTAAAGCCGGAGGAGAAGTTGTCGGCGATTCACAAACTCATCAAAGAAGGGCGTAGGGTGGCAATGATTGGGGATGGGGTGAATGACGCTCCGAGCCTGGCGGCGGCGCAGGTCGGGGTGGCCATGGGCGCGCGCGGCTCCGATGCGGCGCTGGAGCAGGCGGATGTCGTGCTCATGCACGACCGCCTCGAGAATTTCCTGGCTGCTTTCCGCCTGAGCCAGCGTGCCCGGCGAGTGATCCGGCAGAATCTGGTCATTTCGCTCGGGACGGTCGTGATCCTGGTCACGCTGGCCTTGCTGGGAAGCATTCCACTGACGGTCGGAGTTGTTGGGCACGAAGGCAGCACGGTCATTGTAGTGATGAACAGCTTGCGACTCCTGTTCTCCAGGTCCGAATAGGGCGTATAGGACCTCGAATCGGAAAGGCGGTCACAAACTTCCTGAAACAAAAGCGATTCCTGCCGGGTAGTCTCTTCAGAACATGATTACTATTGTGGCTGAAGATAATACGTTGGCGGCGGGCAAGGCTCCGCTTGAGCGCTCCGCGTTTCACCCGCAAAATCGTGCGCGCCAGATCGCGTCGCGATGGATCGCGCCTGCGGTGCCGCGGGTTTTGCCCGACGACGGACCGAACACCCGTCATTCTGCTCTGCATTGGCGCCGCGTTCCGCCGCCTTACTCGAACTCGCCAGCGTGTTCGGCTAAGGAAATGATCTTCCTGGGCTTGCTGAGCGCCGCGGCTTTGCTGGCAATCGGGTATGGTTTTTGGTGCGGGATGGGGCTGGCGGGGAACTGGGAGCAATTCCAGGCGGGTATTGCGAAACTGATCCAGGCATGAGGATGAGAATGACCAACGAGCCAGCCGCCCGGACTGCCGCGACAGCCGAATGTCGCAAAACCATTGGCAAACACGACTAATCCAGCGCATGCGCAAATCTTTCAATACTGAATATGCAAGGGCTTTGCTTTCAGCGGCGTCCAAGAGGTAGACTGCGTTCGAATCAGGCGCGGCGAATCGATGCCAGACCCGCAACAGTTCGAGGCGTTTATGGCGAAGTACCAAAACATGGTATTTAGCACTGCCATGCGTTTATTGGTCAATCCGACGGAAGCCGAAGATGTTGCCCAGGAGGTTTTCCTTAAAGCGTACGAACGATTCGCCGATCTCAGCCAAAGTCCGACCGCCGGCGGCTGGCTGAAAACCGTGGCGACCAACATGAGCCTGAATCACCTGACCCGGTACCGGGCGCGCTGGAGCTTCTTTTCGGAGCTGGTCAAGAGCGGCGAAACCGAGGAAACCGACCCGATTGAATTTGCGGCGCCCGACACCTTCGCCCACGACCTCGAACAGGCCGACCGCCACAAAGTAGTGGAACAGGCGCTGCAAAAGCTGCCCCCGGCGCAACGCGTTCCCCTGGTTTTATTTCACCTCGAAGAACTGAGTTACGAGGAAATCGCGGCCAAGCTCAATGTTTCGCTGGGCAAAGTTAAAACGGATATTTTCCGGGCACGCGAAGCATTGCGTAAACGGCTCAGGACGCGGCGGGACGAGTTGATGCCCGGTTAGAAAGTTCGAAATGAATTCGGAGTACGAGCGACAGTTAGAGCAGGAGATCGATCGGGAGCTGAAAAGGCTGCCGGAATTGCAAGCGCCGGCGACCTTGTCGCGGCGGGTGATGGCGACGCTTCAACAGCGGCGCACGCTGCCTTGGTACCATCAGCCCTGGCAGAATTGGCCGCTGCCTTTGCGCGTTGCCGCCTTTGCCTTTTTATCAGGAATTTTCGGCGGCGTCTGCGTCGCCAGCTGGCAACTGACCAAAGCCGCCGGCGTCTCGCTCGCCTTGCAGGAAGTGGGGGGGCTTTTTTCCGGACTAACGACTCTCTGGAACACTCTCAATGTCCTTTTGGGTGCCGTAGTCCTGGTGGCCAAGCATCTGGGGACTGGCTTTATCGTCGCTTGCGCCGCCATCGCCGGGCTTGGATACGCTCTCTGCCTGATGCTGGGCACCGCCTGGGTGCGGCTGGCCTCCGCCCGGAGATGAATTCTTTATGACCTCAGAATCGAAAACCTCAGTACTTCGGATTACGTCGGCAGCATTCGTAGGAATGCTGTTTATCGGTCAATGCTTGTTTGCTCAAGACGCGCCTGCTCCGGCCCCGCCGGCAGCACCCGCCGCGCAAGAGCAACCGGCGGCCGAAGCCCAACCCGCAGTCAAGCCTCTGACGCCCGAGGCCGAACAGGCGCTGATCGATGACACGAACAAAACGGCTGGAGCCACCAATCCCGGCCAGGAAGATAACGAGCCCATGGCTGGCGGCCGAAATAGGGGCGGCTGGGGCCCTCCTTTAGTGGTGATCGGGCACGATGCCGAGGTGCCGGTCGGCGATTCAGTGGAAGCGCTGGTGGTTATTGGCGGCAACGGGAAAGTGCGTGGACGGGTGCGGGAGGCTGCGGTGATCATCGGCGGAGATCTCAGCATTTATGGCGGTGGCAGCGTAGGAGATGCCGCCGTGGCGGTGCTGGGCAATATCACCGCCCACACCGGGTCCCGCGTCCACGGCGATGTGGTGTCGGTCGGTGGGCGGGTGAAAGTTTCCCCGGGGGCCAACGTCCATAATCCGCAGATGGTCGAGTTTCCGGATGTGACCTGGTTGCGGAGTTGGTTCATCCAATGCGTGCTGCTGATGCGGCCGTTGTCGCTGAAGGTGACTTGGGTCTGGTTCGTCGCGGGGATTTTCGTGCTGCTTTATTTGTTAATCGCCGCCCTTTTCCCGCGGCCGGTGCGGGCCTGTGTCGATGAACTGACCGAACGACCTGCAACCACGTTTTGCCTCGGCTTGCTCACAATATTTTTAGCGCCCTTGGCGATCGTCCTGCTGGGTGTGACGGGAGTGGGGTTGTTGGTTGTGCCGTTCGTTTTGGCCGCCTTATTCTTTGGGGCGTTGATTGGACGGGTCGCTGTCCTTGAATGGGTCGGCTGGCGGCTCGCGCACACCTTCGGCGCCCAGAACCGGAGCAATGCAATAACCGGTTTGCTTCTGGGAGCGTTGTTAATCGCGGCGCTCTACGTCGTTCCGTTCCTCGGGCTGATCACTTTTGCGATTGTTAGCTTGTGGAGCCTGGGCACCGCGGTCACGGCCGCCTTTGGCGGGCTGCGACGAGAGATGCCGCAAAAGCCCGCCGCCTCATCCGCACCTCAAGTGACTCCCGCGATGGCCGCCGCTGCGGCTGCGACTGCACCTGCCATGTACCCAGTGACAAGCCCGGCTGGCACCATGGGTCCCGAGACCGAAGCGCAGCCCGCTGCCCAGATTCAGCCCTCAGGAGCACTGCCCGCGAATCCACCTGTCGTACCGGAAATCCTGACTTATCCCAAGGCTTCTTTTTGGGAGCGGCTCGGCGCCGCATTTCTGGACATAATTCTAGTGGGCATTCTTTGTGTAGTGCTGCACCCGGTCGCGTTTCTAGTGGTCCTGGCCTACTATTCCGGGCTCTGGGCTTGGAAAGGCACGACCATCGGCGGGATCGTCGTCGGGCTTAAGGTTGTCCGGGTGGATGGCAAACCATTGACTTTCCCGGTAACCTTGATTCGCTGCCTGGCGGCCGCGTTTTCGGTATTTGTGCTGTTCCTGGGTTATTTGTGGATCGCGTGGGACCCTGAAAAGCAAGGCTGGCATGACAAGATCGCCGGCACGGTTGTGCTCAAGCTGCCCAAAGGCGCACCGCTGATCTGTCTCTGAGCAAGGCTGGTCAGACCTGAAACCCGAATCCGGATGAAGCGCAATGAATTCCGATTTCGGGTTTCAGCTTCGCATTCGGACTTAATCACTCCCCGTCGGCTGGAAGCAATAGAGCGCCTTTTCTGTACGCAAAAAAAGCCGATTGCTCTTCAAACAAGGGGTAGCGTATATCTTTTCGTGAAAATTGCGGGATGAAATCAAACGCCATTCTTTGGTGGCTGCCACAACGCTGACGGTCCCGGGTTCGCTGGCGAAATAGACTTTTCCGTCGCCCGCAGCAGGGGAAGCGAAATAATTGCCAAAACCCGGCACGCGATCTTCTTGCAGCAACTCACCGGTAGCGGCGTCGAGTTTAGTAACGATCCCGCCTTCCTTTACCATCCACACAATCCCGTGGTCCAGCACCGGGGTCGCCACATACGGAACGCCGCGGCTGTATTTCCATACGACCGCTGACGGATCCAATTCACCCAGCCCGCTGGGTTTAATCGCCAGGATCGCATTCTGGGCGCGAGCAAATACTTCCGCATGGCGTTCCCATTCCTTTTGATTGAGCATGCCATCCTGATCCAGGTCCATGCGATAAAACCGGTCCAGCACCTCGTGATCGTCGATTTCGTCTTTGGAAAGTTTGCCATCGTGATTGGCATCCCATTTGGCTACGGCGTTTTCCCAGGACGGCAGGGAAATGCGTTTCCCCGAATCGCCCCCAGGAGCCCAGGAAGCCATGTACACCAGCGGGCCTTCGGTGAAGGGCGTGGGAATAACAATCCGGGCCAAGCCGTTTATCCACCAAAGCGCATGGCCATTCTCCGGGTCATAAGCCGTGAGCCGGAGCGCGCCAGCCACCAGCAATTCGCTTCGCCCATCTCGACTCCATAGCGCCGGGGTCGAGTAACTCCGCACGGCGTCTGGACGCGGCACTTTCCACAGTGGCCGCCCCGTTAACCGGTCAAAGGCCGCCAGAAAACTGTCTTTGTCATGATCTTGATTGATCACGACTTCGTTGCCGATGAGCATCGGCGAGCTCCCGGCGCCGTATTCATCTCGGAAGGGCCCCATCTTCTGTTGCCAGAGCTTTTTGCCTTCCAAGTCGTAACAAAACAGGCCGGCGCTGCCGAAAAAAGCGAACACGTGTTCGCCGTCGCAAGCGACGGTGGCCGTGGCGGGATTACCCAGCGGATGCGTCTGTTCCACTGTCTCTGGCACCAGCGGGACGCGCCAAAGCTGTTTCCCGCTCTTTTGATCGAGCGCCACGACTGCCAATTCCTTGGATTCCTGGCGATAGGTGGTTAAAAAGATTTTCCCGGCGGCCAAGATGGGAGTGGAATGGCCGGAATCCAAAGGAACGCGCCAAACCAGCGCATCGGCCGCGTCCAATTGCGAGGGCAGGGGACCGGTGCCGGTTTGCAATCCATGATCGGAACGGAAGTATTCGAAAGAAGTGCTCGCCACGTCGGCGGCGGACAGCCAGGAGGCGGGCGAAATCAACACAAGCCATAACAACGACTTCTTTAACGAGGGCATATTGGAATTGATTCTAAGTGACAACTCACCGCCGGGCCAGTCCGTATGCAATTTAGGCGTAAACAGCAATGGAAATGATCGCGATTCTGGCAGATCCACGCCTGGTGCGGCGCCAAAACCAAATAGGACAGAACGGTGAAAAAACTTTGTTCTGACCTAAGAACAACGGCTCCAGCTACATCGCGCAGGCACTTTTTGGCACTGAAATTCGCATTGAAGATCGAACGCAGCCTGTGACGAGCGATTTCGACGTCGCCGCGCGAAGGTGGCGACGAACCAAAAACAACCAAAACCAATAAAACGTGAGGCGCCCGACATCTGACGCCTGCCAAAGAAAGGAACTATGAAGAAGGAAAGACTAAAACGACCGCTAATCTTGACAGCAACTGTGTTAGCGGTGCTGGCGCTCAACGCCCGAGCTGATGATCGGCACGACAACAACGCCGACCATGACTCTGATGGCCCGGGCTTAAGCGCAGCGAGCTCAGTCAGCGTCATACCCCCGTGGGCCGACCCGGTTTACGACGTGAACAGCAATCCAACCTCCGATCCGAATGCGGACGTTTACAGCAACGCCGGAGGACATTGCAACCATATGTTCCCCATTACTTCTCCGACCGGCTCGCCCGTTACTGTGAGTCAATGGCGTGCCGTTGAGGGAGTCGCAAACGTTAGTGTCGAGCGACAAGGCACGAGGATCCATCTCAAACTCAGCAAGCTTCAGCCCAACGGGGTATACACTCTGTGGATCCTGGGTTTTGGGCCCCCGGGTGTAACGCCGGATTTGGCGAACCTGGCTGGGGTCGGCGCATTGGGCAAACCCGATGGCAGCCAGAACCGGTTTGTCGCCTCAGCCCACGGCGAAGCGGAGTTTTCCATCTTGGAACAAGAAGGCCCCTATAGCGCTGCCACGGTTGCGCCGGGAGCTTTCATTCCTAACAATCTGTTCGATCTCGGGGCCTTCATGATCCTGGGGGCTTATCATCCAGACGGCCAGACCCATGGACCGGTGCCAGGTAACGCCGGTTGCGGATACGCCGTTCAGTTCGCTTTCAACTTCCCCAATGATCCGCGCGACAAAACTGTCGTCCGGAACATGGGCGGAGTGGTGCCGTTATTCCTGCGCACGAAGGATTCAAATGGCAACTTGGTGGCGCTTCCAGCTAACCCGGACGCCTCGACTCTCCTTTGGGAATCTCGCTTCGGCAATCCCGTCACCGCGCCCGATGCTCACCAAATCACCTGGGGCGAGTACAGCCAGGTCAAAGCCGGGGCCAGCGCCACCTGCGTCCGGGACGGCACCTTGGTGCACATCCATGCCAGCGGCCTGGTTCCCAATGCCACCTATACAGTTTGGACACTCGTCTTTAACGGCCCATTCCCTGCGGGTCCCAATCCCTCCAATCCCCTGGATCCCAATGGCCCATTCCCATTTGGAAATCTCGTCGGCCTTGGAGCTCTGGGTCTGCCGGATGGCAGCCAGAACGTTTTCCATTCCTCCTCGAACGGTGAAGGCGAACTCACCGCCGTCATGCCGCCTGGGCCGATGTCAATCTCGCCGCCATGGCTCACCGCGCATTACGACGTGAACGGCTGTTTGCTCAACGAACTCGAGTTCCATCTCGTGGCGGTGTATCACTTCGACGGGATGAGCTACGGCCCAGGGCCTGGTTATCAGCACGGAGCAGTTGAACACTTCGGTGTTCAGATGAAACCATAGGCATTTCTGTCAACAGGTCGGCGCCGGCCAACTGGCGCCGACCCAACTTGCGTTGGCATTGAAATAATCCCTTCAAGGAGCCGCCATGAACCACAATCATACAACCGCTATTGGTTTGTTCTTATCTCTCGGCGCACTAACCGTCGCCACGCCGCTCTCCGCCCCCGCAGCCGACATCGGGCGCGAGGTCGCTATCCCGCGGCATTTGCAGGATGGCGAAGAGTACCAGATTCCGCTCCGCGACCTCATCGGGTTTGGCCAGCAGTTGTTTACTGCCAATTGGACCATCGAAGAAGGAGGCGGACGCCCTCTGACCAAAGGCACGGGAGCCCCACTGGGCGACCCTTCCCAGCCGCTGGTTTTCCCAAACAACTTCAACCGCCTCTCCGGTCCGGACGCCAACTCCTGTGCGGGCTGCCATAATGCTCCATACGGGATCCCCGGCGGCGGGGGCGACATCGTGGCCAACGTTTTCGTGCTCGCCCAGCGTTTCGACTTTTTGACCTTTGATCGAATTGACACTCTGAGCACCCGAAATTCCCTGGACGAACTTTTCCGGCCGGTGACTGAGCAAACCGTGGCTAATTCAAGAGCCACCCTGGGTATGTTCGGGTCGGGCTTTATCGAGATGCTGGCGCGGCAAATGACGGCCGACCTCCAGGCCATTCGCGATCAGACCGCTCCGGGAGAGGCTAGCCAGCTCCTGACCAAGGGCGTGTCATTCGGCATCATCGCTCATCGGGCCGACGGCACGTGGGACACGTCGCTCGTCGAAGGACTGCCGCCTCAGGCGTTGGCCAGCACGGGAACCACTCCGCCAACACTGATTCTGCGTCCGTTTCACCAGGCCGCCAACCGCGTCTCGCTGCGCGACTTCTCCAATACCGCCTTCAACCATCACCATGGAATTCAATCCACCGAACGTTTTGGTAAAGACACTGATCCCGACGGAGATGGGGTGATGAACGAAATGACTCGCGCCGACATGACCGCGGTGTGCCTGTACCAAGCCACCTTGCCCGTGCCCGGCCGCGTCATCCCCAATGACCGCGAAATCGAAGCGGCAGTTCTTCGAGGGGAGTCACGTTTTGAGAGTATCGGCTGTGCCCAATGCCACATTCCAAACCTGCCGTTAGATAATAAGGGTTGGGTCTTTATCGAGCCTAACCCTTACAACCCGCCCGGCAATCTTCAGCCCGGGCAGGCGCCTCCCATCGGCGTGGACCTTACCGATGATTGGTTGCCAGGCGCGCAGCTTAAACCCGACCGCAACGGGATCGTGTGGGTTCCGGCTTACACCGACCTCAAGCTCCACAATATTTGTGATGGACCCACGGACCCAAGCACTGAAGCGCTTGATATGAACCAGCCTGCCGGGTCGGCAGGTTTCTTTGCCGGCAATCAGAGATTTCTGACCAAGAAACTTTGGGGCGCGGCCAATGAGCCCCCTTTCTTTCACCACGGAAAGTTTACAACTTTGCGCCAATCCGTTCTGGCGCATTCGGGTGAAGCCATGGCCAGCCGTCAGGCTTTCCAGCAACTGGCCAAATACGACCAGGATTCCATCATCGAGTTTCTGAAGACTCTTCAGGTCCTGCCGCCGGGAACCAAGCATTTGATTGTGGATGAGAATGGTCGCGAAAAGAAATGGCCGCCGGCCGACCGTGAGCACGGCTACTAGTCGCCAAACCCCGAGACTCGACGCAGTCGCAAATAACCACTTTCTCCTCCGCTCCAGGCAGAGGGGAACCAAAAAAACAAAACGAGGCCATTGAAAGCCTCAGCAACCAAAAACTATGAAAATCATTAACAAAATCGGCATTGGGCTGGCGACCGTAGCGTTGCTGGCAGTAGCGAGTTCGTCGCTGCGTGGCAACGATGAGAAACATGATTCGTGGAAGAAGATCGTGATCGACGTGGCCTGCGATGCCACGACGTTCAGTCTGAACAAAACCATGGATAGCGACGCCGGGCCCGTGCGCGGCTCATCCTTCATCGTCAACGGGAAGATCTATCCCGGTGGCACGATCCAGCCGGGCAACGGATTCAATATCAACACCCCAGGCATGATTGGCACTTGGGTCTGCCGGGGCGCGTTCAATTTCAACGACGCGAGCGTTCCGGCGCAATCCAGTACGCAGAGTTACCTCTTTGACCCGTCAGGTTCGCTGGCGGTAAACGATTCCCTGGCCAGCGTCGGAGAAGAAGGCGGAGTAACCACACATCGAGTGGTTAGTGGAGGAACGGGCGTGTACCGTGGCGTGATTGGGGAAGTTCAACAGGAGGTATTGGGTGTCAACAGCTCGGGTTTGTTTAACTTCCGCTTCACCTTCAAGGTGCGGAGCCTGGATGACTAGACTCAAGAAGGTCGCAGGTTGACGCCGAGTTTCCCGGACCAGGATCCGGGAAGCCGCCACTAAGAGCGGCAGTATCATTGCAAGACTATCGCCGGGCAATCAGCGGGAAGCCTTGGGTCAGAGTGGAGCTTGGGTTTGCCGGACCGCCGGCAAACTCAAGCTTACTGTGGCACCAGGAACGAATTCGGTGAACAGCCGGGCAGGGGATACTTAAGGAGTCAGAGAGGGGAGGGTTTACGCCGACAGCAGTGTTATTCTGCGGTTGGTCACTGACCTGGCCCATTGGCCACGCATGGTGGAGAGCTAATTTTTTGCTGCCGAGTTGGTCTGAAGGGGGGGACAGGGGCCGGCTGCGTCGACTGGGTGCTGTGAACAGCTCTGTTATTGCGGCCGGTCTTGAGCTGACTGGGCAATTCTAACGCGTTCAGATTTTCTTCTCTGAAGCCTCAGCTCTTGATATTGGGAATGTAGGCAGTCCAGGACCTGATCGCGCGTGTAGCGGCAGTCTGACCTCACAACAATTTTATCAAGCAGGGTGTTGAGTGATTGAAGGGCAGCGAATCGATCCTTGTGGTGGCAATGCTCCGCCTGCCACCAGGCCTCAAGAATTGATTCAATCTCGGGGTTTCGCGACATCGAAGAGCTGCAAGATGCCCTCGTTCGTTTTCGCTGAGTTTTGAGGTCCGTGCTGCCGACGCATCGTATTATACAGTGATTCTAACGTGGCTTTAAGATCGGCTTCTGTAAAACCAGTTGGCGGCAATGCCATCCCCATTTTGCGAACTGAGTCCAGGACCGTTTCGCCATCAGAAATCAAGTTAGAAAGGAAAACCCGATGATCGTCGATCATGCTCTCAAACTTACCCGTCACCATGAATTCCTCCTCAGAGAGCCGGAAAGCATCCACCTGGGCGAGCCAGAATCCGGCCAGTACGGTGTGTTTAACCGGTGCTGGAATTGAGGGATCATTGAGTATTGTAGCCAACAACTCCTCGACGCGGCCTGCGGGAATTTGCATCTCGCCAGGCTGTGAAAAGTCCGGAGGGCATGTCTCACGCGAAAAGGAAGCTCGTTTAAACTCCGCAACAGCCATAATAGGTGGATTCTATGCGCACAGGATGCGCACCTACAAAGCAAACCATAGGCCACCTTGGGTGTCAACGCTTGTTTGACCGAAAGTTTTGGCGATTTTCTAATAAACGACTGGTACTCAAAGTGCAACGTGACCGAAAAAGTTCGCGATTTCCGAAGTTTTTCGGCCACCCTTTTTCAAGACTCTTTCAAGGGCATTTCCGCCAAGCGAATTGACCTCAAAAATGGGTGTCGGCGTTCCTTACACACTGGTCGCTATAAACTACTTGCGTTTGGACATTTCGATTGAGCCCGGTTTTCGGAATGGACCGAAATCGAGCGGTCGCCTAAGACGTAAGTCCTTGGTTCCGTTCTACTCGGGCCAGTTCCGGCCTACTCGGCACTAATTGAGCGCTTTTCTCGGCCAAGAGTCAACATTGAATTCCAGATTAGGCGAAGCCAGTCTGACTGAATATAACAAACATTGTGCGAAATCACTAAGGAGGGTCAGATCTGAGAGTAATCCGCAGCGACCAAGGAGAGATTGGTAATGCCGCACAGGATGGCTTTATCGCTGTATTCGGGCATGGCGCTGAGTTTTTTCCATTCCGGGTGTGATCCAAACCGGCCCCAAGCCGCTTTCTGTTCTTCTTTATCTTTGAAAACCAGCATGTACGTAAGATTTGGCATTTTGGACCCGACCAGCGTTTGGCCGAAAAAGACCGCGTTGAGGCCGACCTCGCGAAAGAGCTTCATCTCGCCGGCGTCGTTGAACATTTCAATTTTTTTGAGGCCGGTCTTTGCACTCGGGCTTTCGTAGGTGCGCAGCTGGAAGACGCGCCCGGAATTGGTTACGGGAGTTTCCAAGTGCGGCATGCCTTTGAAAGCGCGCATCAGGGAACTCTCTATACGCTTAAAGGCCGGCGCGCTAGCCGGCGCATTGATAAAATCGGCCCCTTTGGACAGGAACTCCTGGTCGCCAGCCAACTGCTGCGAGACCGTGAGGAACGATTCAATCGAAGCGTGGCGGAGAAGCACGTAAATGGGACTGATGCCTTCGGCTGGGTAAAACACTCCCACGGGCTTGAGGCCGAGCCGATTAAGCGCCGGTATAGCGGCCTCTTTCAGAAAGGTGTCGACTTTTGTTTTTTGGTCCTGGTTTTCCACGCTGACCTGACGCAACTCATAAAAGTCGCGTTCAGCCGGCTCTCCGACTGCTTCCGAAGGAGTTGGTGAAGCCACGGCCGCCAGGCTGGCGGACCCCGAAAGGGCGATGAATTGTCGTCGGTTCATATTCTGTAGGGTAAATTTAACTGAACGCCCCGGCCATGTCACGGCTGAGGAATGGCCGGGTCGCCCTAGCTTACTGTCGGAGCATGCACAGCAGCGAGCCGACAAAACCACAGGACAAGCCAAAACCGACGCTGCCGTAGAACCACCAGATGGGCAAGCGCGCGGCGCTGAAGCTGCGGCGGCCATCCACTTGCAGTCGAATTCCGCGCTCGACAGTCTCCTGGATGCGCGTGCTGAGAACCAGGCCAGGCGTGGCGTTGTCATGGAGGCTTGCTTCTTCAATTTCGAGCAACGCCTGGACCGCCCCATGAAGCAGTCGATTGTAATAGCGCATATCGAGAATCCAAACCGCGACCCAGAACAGGAGCAGCAGCAGAAAAGCGCCCGCGAGCACACCACAGCGCAATTTGGGCACGAGATCTCCTCGCACCAGCACCCCCGCCAGCGTGGCTAAAGCGGCAACTCCGCCCAGGGCTTGGGTTCTGAGCCTGATGAGCAGGTCGTTAAAATGCATGGCCACCCCTTCATAGGATTTCCACAATACAAACAGACTGGGTATCGTTTTCATCCGTGCAGAATGGCACAGCGACTTGGACAAATACTGGCCAAGTGATCTGATTGACAATCCGCGGCGTAACGGTGACTCCGCAGAGCGCTGCTGTCTAAGCCCAAACAATGCAGCTAAAAACCACCGATGAACACCGATTCGCCCGGATCAGACAGGGGCAGAAGCTATCTCGGGCAAGGCTGCTCCGTTCACCTAAAGGTGATGCGAGCTCAGGCAGCCGAGTTGATTGCAATCAGCTCATTTTATCAGTGTTCATCGTGTCCATCCGTGGTTGAACTGCATCGTTACGGCTGAGGCATGAGAGCAACGGCGGGGTTGAGTCGCGACGTCGCCACAGGTCAATAACTCTGCTTGGAAGCTCGGCTGCGTTTAAGCAGAGCACTCAAACTGCGCCGGGCGCTGCGCACCGCGTGCAACAGGGACGGCCTCTCGACGCTGCCTTCGGCGACATCGATCGAGGCATTCATCAGCCGCTTTTTGTAAAGGCTGATGCCCGTGCCCACATCGATGGATCGCAAACCTAACTCTTCGGCGACCTGGGCCATTTTGAGCAGAAGAATCAGACCCGGCGAGTACTTTGCGAACCGGCGGTCATAGGCTGGGAACCAATAGTGCCAGACCGTTTGAGAGCGCATCCCCAGATGCCCAGCGATCAGGAATGACCCGGCATAGAGCAAGGAAAGCATCCCGGCGAAAGACGGGGTCTGAACCGCGTGGATTTGTCTAACGAGGCCGCATCCCCAATCGCTGGCGAACAGATCGGGCCATCCGCTGCGCCGATATTGTTGAGATTTCCAGGCGACCACGCGCTCGAGGGCACCCGTATCATTGGAATGGGCCACGAACCGGAGCGGCCCCACCTCACGTTCCAGTCGGCGCATCCGGTACTCGCAATCGCGCAATTGCCGCGTGCCGGCTGCCGATCGCTCCGCGGCGTACGCCTGATATCCCTGGCTGAGGTCTATCTGCGCCGAAGGTTCGCACAATCGGTGGAATGACTTGAAACTGGATTGAGTCGCTATAAGCCTGTCAAAATCCCAGGCCACCAGACCACACGCTTTCAGCAACTGCCGCGGGTCACATTGGAATCCTGGCCCGCAGACAAGACCTTGATAATCCGAAACAATTCCGCCGGCCGGAATGGCGCGAGACCGTCCTTTGCGTTGAAACGGGAAAAAGCCCACGACCCCGCCGTTGCTTTGCAGAATCGCCACTTCGACGTCGTCGCGGACGGTCGCTACGCTCAAGACGAATTCGGGTGAGAAACAAGGGTTGGCCAGGTCAGGATTAGATTCCTGCAGAAAACGCCACCGTTCCAGATGTTCAGGCCGCAGCCGGAGGGCCGGCACGACCAGGACGTCTGGGTTCACGGCCGAAACGAAAGCGCACGAGGGCGCGTCGCAAAGGCTGTCTGGACCGCAAAGTGACTGCACAGGTTGTTGATTGATGAGCTCTCAGAAGTTATTTTGGCAGTCGCCTCGCGTAAAACAAGGTGGGGCATTCCCCTCCGGCCCGGCTTTGAATCCTCATCCCTGGCGAGGTGGGGTCCTTACCCCATATATTTCAGCGGGCGCCAAGCAATTTTGAATCGATGTCAGCAGGAGAATTGGAACAAAGTTTTCGGTTCACGACGCCTCGTCCGCGAGCAACTATATCGGCGGCGAGTGGTTGGTCGGTCAGCCGCGCGCAGCTTTTTGGATTTGTGGCTGTTTATTGCGCAGCGAATGCTTTGTTACGTTGGACGGTATCGGAGACAGCTGGGATTGACGACGTGGACCAGATCCTTCGAGCCCAGATTTGGAACCTGGGCTACGGGCCACAGCCGCCGCTCTATACCTGGCTGACGAAGCTTTTCCTGGGCGCATTCGGCTACAATGTTTTGTCCATGCTGTTGCTCAAGGAGCTGATTATTTTCTCGATTTACGCGGTGATTTACGCCGCCGCACACCGGCTGACCGGCAGCCATCTCCATGCGGTGCTAGCCACGGTGCTGCTGCAGGCCAACTTTTCGATCGCCTGGGAAGCCCACCGTGAACTGACCCATACGGTTTTGCTTTCGGCCCTGGCCGCGGCGACCGTCTGGGCCTTTATTGGCCTGGAAAGGGACCGCTGGCGGCCGTACCTGGTGCTGGGAATTTGCTCCGGGCTGGGCATGCTGGCCAAGTATAACTTTGCGCTGGTCTGGTTGGCTCTGTTCCTGGCGGCGCTCTCGCTTCGGGACCTGCGGCCCCTGCTCTTCAATCGAAAAATGCTGGTGGCTCTTCTTTTGATGGTGGCGCTCTGTGCGCCCCATTTTATCTGGGTAGCCAGACATCCCGTGCTGGCTTTTTCTTCGGTGCCGAAGCTCAAAATGGCCACGCCAGGCGATTGGTCGTCCGTGGCACAGGCCTTAGGCAAATGGATTATGGCCATCCTGGCCCACGCGGGTCCGATGGTCGCTTTGGTTGCTTTAGCTTTCGTTCCCGAGATGATTCAGCGTTCGGGTGGCCAGGCGTCGCTACCCGTCAAAAGGAGATTTGAGCTCGCGCGAGGCGCTGATCTTTTTCCATCAACCTTCCAACAACAGCTCCTGGTGCGCACCCTGCTCTTCATCCTGATCCTGGTCACGGCAAATATCATTATCTTTCGCGTGACCGGGGTTCGGGACCGATACGTTCAGCCGTTTTTCGTTTGGCTGCCCGTCCTGCTGGTCGGCGCGTTGCCGCGGAAAATTACGGCGCGTGCCGTAAGGTTTTTTCTGCCGCTCGCCGGGCTTGGCGCAGTTGTGGTTGCCTTGGTAGCTCCCGGTCGCATCTTGCTGACGGAAAGTTTAAAAAAGAATGAAATCCTGAACACTCCCTTTCGCAAACTGGCAATGGATCTCAAGAGTGCAGTTGAAAGAGCCGATTGCATTGTGGCCGAGAACCACCGGGTGGCGGGCAACTTGCGCCTTTGGTTTCCGACCAAACTCGTGCTTGACCCTGAAGTGGCGCCCCTGTTTCAACCGGCGCATCGCAAAACGCTTCTAGTTTGGGAGAGCAACAGTAACGCTCAACCACCGACGGAGCTGCTCCGCTTCGTGAGGTCGTTCAACGAGGCCGCTAAAATGGATGAGAGCCGCACCGTGGAGGAACTGCTCAAGTACCACCATGTCCGCACGATTCGTTTGGGCGTGGCCTTAGTGGAGTGAGCCGGCTGCTTCAAGGCTCGCGCGGCTGCGGGGATCGGTAGAGTTGCAGAAACTGATTTGCCGTGCGGCTCCAGGAGAAATCGGCCGCCATGGCATTGAGCCGAAAATGCCGGAGCAGGTCCGGCCGCTCGTACAAGGCGAGCGCCTTGCGTATGCCTTTGGCCAATGCCTGTCCGGAGTACTCGTGAAACTTAATGCCGTCGGCCCGGTCCAGGTCCTCTTTGGGGTCGATTACCGTATCGTCCAGCCCGCCGGTCGCCCGCACAACCGGGATAGCCGCATAACGCAGGCTGTACATCTGGTTCAGACCGCACGGCTCGAACCTGGAAGGCATGAGAAAAAAATCACATCCAGCTTCGATCCGATGCGACACGCCTTCGTCGAAACCGATGCGCACCGATGCGCGCTCCGGGAATCGCCGCGCGAGCTCCTGAAAGGCGCGCTGGAAAACCGCCGACCCGGACCCGATTTGGACGAATTGGATTTCTCCGTTCAGCATTTCGGCCAGGGCATCGAGCATGATATCCACGCCCTTCTGTTCGACCATCCGGCCAATGCTGCCGAACAAGGGAATGCTCGCGTTTTGCGGCAAGCCAAACTCGCGCTGCAGCTCAAGCTTGTTGAGGGCTTTGCCGCTGAGGTCTTCGGCCGAGTAAGAGTGTTTGAGGTAGGGATTTTGAGTCGTATTCCACTCGTCGTAGTCCACTCCATTAAGGATCCCGGATAAAAGGTGCTGGCGCTTGCGCAGCAAGCCGTCCAGGCCGCAACCGAACTCGGGCGTAGTAATCTCCCGCGAATAGGTCGGACTGACCGTCGTCAGCAAATCGGCGTAAGAAATGCCTGCTTTCAGGCAATTCATCTGGCCGTAAAACTCCACGCCCTCGGGCGCGAAATATTCCCAAGGCAAATTTGTGAGTGCGAACTGCGATGCCGGAAAAATGCCCTGGTAGGCCAGGTTATGAATGGTCGTGCATACCCGGGGTCCCTGCCCTGCCCCGGACCTCCGCTGATAATGCAGAAGCAACGCGGCAAAGGCCACCTGCCAGTCATTCAAATGAATCACTTCCGGCCGCCAAGACAGGTGCTGCGCCAGATACGTCACCGTCTTGGCCAAAAAGAGAAAGCGTTCCGCATTGTCCGGGTAATCGATGCCGTCCTTTTGATACAAGCCAGCCCGCTGATAAAATTCGGGCTGGTCGACAAAGTAAATGGTCAAGCCCGGCAGCGCTTCCAAAGCCCACACTTCTCCCGGGACCCGTCGCATCCCCAAGGGAATTTCTAACGCACATTCAGGTTGCAGTCCGGGGAAACGTTCGCGAATGCCCTGGTACAACGGAGTGACGACCCCGACCCGCTCCCCTGCTCGCACGAGCGCTTTGCCCAAAGCTCCCACCATGTCCGCCAGCCCACCCGTTTTGGAGTACGGATGCACTTCGCTGCTGGCGAGCAGGATGTTCATAAATCCTTCCCGTCGCCGGCGCGCGGACTTTCCAGTCGCCAAAAAGCAGCCACCGGGCTCCCTTCACCTCGATCCTTTCCATGAACCGAACGCAAAAAGCCCGCCCTCACCCCGGCCCTCTCCCCCAGGAGAGGGAGGAGCTTTCGCAGCGCAGTTTGGGTCCATGGTCGCAATACATCTGCATGCGCAAAAGATGGCTCTCCCTGAACAGACCGGGTTCCAAAGGTTCTGGAGTGAGCGGCCTTGCGCTTTTGGCTCGTACCGGGCGCGCGACACCCCTCCCCTGCCCTGACTTTGAGGCTTGAGTTCATTGCCCGCCGAGTCGATGCGTCAAGGAGCTATCCTTTCGGCTTTGAGATACGATTGTAGCGGTGCGGGGATGGTTACGCTCCCATCAGATTGTTGGTAGGTTTCGAGCAGCGCCACAAACAGCCGCGCGAGCGCCGTCCCGCTCCCGTTGAGGATGTGCGGGAATTTGTTTTCACCCGACTCGCTTTTGAACCGCAGGTTCATTCGGCGCGCCTGAAAAGCTTCACAATTTGATACACTGGACACCTCGAGGTAGCTCCCCTGCCCTGGCGCCCAGACCTCAAGGTCATAGGTCTTGGCGCTGGCGAAACCCATATCGCCAGTGCACAGCAGCACTACGCGGTAATGCAAGCCGAGCAGCTGCAGCACGCGCTCGGCGTCGGCCAGCATTTTGTCATGTTCCGCGTACCCCGTTTCCGGCCGGACAATTTTAATCAATTCAACCTTGTCGAACTGGTGGACGCGAATCATTCCGCGCGTGCCCACGCCTGCTGCTCCGGCTTCACCGCGAAAACAGGGCGTGTAGGCGCAGTACTGGATTGGCAGCTGACTCTCGGGCAGGATCTCCTCGCGATGGATGTTGGCCACCGGGGTCTCGGCCGTCGGGATCAGGTAAAGCTTGCCCAGCGTGCCGGGATCGAGGCCTTCCTGAACCCCATAATACTGATCGACAAATTTCGGAAACTGCCCCACGCCTTCGAGGCATTGCGGTCCGACCATGAAGGGCGGCGAAATCTCAGTGTAGCCGTGCTCACGCATATGCAAGTCGAGCAGGAATTGAATCAACGCGCGTTCCAGCCGGGCTCCCCAGTTCGTGTACAACACGAAGCCGCTTCCCGATAGCTTGGCCGCCCGGGCGAAATCAACCAGTTTCAACTGTTCGCAAAGTTCAACGTGCGACTTGGGTTTGAAGGCGAATTGCGGCTTTTCGTGGTGGGTTCGGATGACGGGATTATCTTGCGCGCTTTTGCCCATCGGCACCGATTCATGCGGCAGGTTCGGCAACCGGAGCATGACTTGGTGCCGCGCTGCGTCCGCTTCGGAAGCTTCCTTATCCAATTCCGTGATCCGATCGCCCAACTCGCGTGTCTCTTTTTTCTTGGCCTCGGCTTCGGCGGTTTTTTTCTGACCCATCAACGCGCCAATTTCTTTGGACGCTTTATTGCGCTGGGCTTTGAGCAACTCGACCTCATTGAGGATCTTGCGTCGTTGCTCGTCGAGTCGAAGCACTTCATCGACATGCGCTTCGTCCCCGGCCCCGCGAGCGGCCAGGCGCTCCCGCACAAAATCCGGGCGTTCGCGGATTACTTTGATGTCGAGCATCGGCGCATTATAGGTACGAGTGGGTGAGGGGCAAGCCCACCCTTGCGGGGAGAAACCCGAAGGCGTAAGACCGGAAATGCGAAGCACTCGTTTCGTTAACAACCAGTCTCAACCGTTCCCAATCGTGTCCATTTGTGCCACTCGGGGTGGAACTTGATTCTGGCTGAAACGCGATGCCGCTGCCGAGAGCTCAGATTTAAGCTTTCCACCATTTGTGGCTTTGCTTTATATGGACGGAAATGAACCCTATCTCCAGACGCGACTTCATCCAGAAAACCGCTCTCGGCTGTGCCGCGGCCGGCATCCTGACTGGTACTCAAATCAATCTTATGGCCACTCCACTGAACCTTCCCATCGGCAGCCAGGTCTGGCCGCTGCGCTCAATGCTCAAAGATCTTCCCGCGTTCGCCCAAAAGATTGCCGCCATCGGCGTCGCCCGGCTCGAACTCTGCTCTCCCATCGGGTACGGCGCCGAGTTCGCTTCGTTGTCAGACGCAAAGGAAGTTAAGAAGATCCTTTCGGACCACGGCCTCGCTTCGGAGAGCTCTCATTTCAGCATGAAAGAGCTCCGTCACAGTCATGAGAAATCCATCGCTTGGGCCAAAGAAATCGGCATTACCCAGATGATTACCGCCAGCCTTGGCGACGGCAATGGCGGGGAACATCCGACCATGGACCAGGTCAAACGCGCCGCCGACGAGTACAACCGGATTGCGGAAGCCTCGGCCAAAGCCGGGCTCCAGCAAGGCTTGCACAATGAAGGCTTCGAGTTGTCGATGGTGGATGGCAAGCGGACCTACGATTTGCTATTCGATCTACTGGATCCCAAGCTCGTCAAATTCCAGTTTCAGATGTCCACCATCACCGCCGGCCTGATAGCGGCCGACTATTTCAACCGCTACCCCGGCCGTTTCTTCTCGATGCATTTACAGGATATCGATATGAACACGCCCAGCCACCCGCAGGTGCCTCTGGGCAAAGGCAGCATCGATTGGGGGAAAACCTTCCGCGCGGCACAAATCGGTGGAGTCAAAAACTATTTTGTCGAACAGAACTGGGAGTTCACCCAACAAAGCGTTGCCTATCTCAGGAAGTCTGAATTCTAGCCCTGGCCCCGCGCTTATTGACGGGCTTGGTTCGTGCGGCGGGCTGAAATCCTGGTCTCGACCTTTTGAATGTAATTGCCGGCGTCCTGCTGTTCCACAAGCTTCTGGTGGTTGCTAATCAGAGCCGGGTGTGTTGCCGGGGGGCTGACCGCCAGATCACAAGCCAATGCGAGATCGGCCATGGACTTCTGGTTGACCGAGAGCGGTGCTTTTGGGTCCGCGGCAAAAATTTTGGCGATATCCGCCGGGCCGGTGATTGCCGAATCAGATGCCGGCGCCGGAAGCGAGGTCAGAGCATCCATTGGAGACAAACGCGCCGCACTGGCGTTGAGCGCAATTTCCAGGGTGTTTGCGGCCGCATCGCGTTGCGTTAAAGGGTTTAGCCCAAACAGCTTTTCAACCGTCGCCAGTACCGAAGTATGGTCGAACACGGTTGACCCGTCGTTCGGATCGGAGCCGATAACGCTGCCGCGCGCGGTGTACGCGGAAATAACTAACGCCGGCACGCGCACGCCGAGCCGATCGAAACGAAACGTATAGTTTGCATTGGCGTAGCGCGCGTCGTCACCAGTTGGTATCGCTGCTGCCGGCGATTGGTGATCGTAAAACCCACCATGTTCGTCGAAAGTAACGATGAACATCGTCTCGCCCCAATACGCTGAATTGCGCAGGCTCTCGTACACCCTTTTAACCAGCGCTTCCCCTTTTCGGATATCATTCAAAGGATGCATCGAATTGCCATCGAGATAATTGTTGCCGGTATCGTAACGCGGCTCCAGGAAGTTGTAGTCGGCCAGTTTGGCGTTGGACACATCCTCGAAAAAATCGTCCATGTCCTGAAAGTTGCGGGTGAGCGGATCCACAAATTCATCGCGCAAGCTGGTGATGCCAGCCGTCTGGGGAAGCCCGTCGTGATAGATGCACCACTGCTTTCCGGCCGCCTTCAACCGGTCGTAAATGGTTCCGTTGGCGAAATCGAACCCCGACAAAATCTGGCCGGTCGATGGGCTGTCGGTCAGGCCCGCCGAAGTGGCCGCATGGATAAAGAAGCGGTTCGGCCAGGTCGGCCCCGGCAGCGAAGAATACCAGTAGTTGAACACTGAGAATTCACGAGCCAAAGTCGAGAGCACCGGCAACTGATCCGGTTGGAAACAATCCATGACGAGTCGTTCGTCGCCGCTGAAATCCACGGCGTGGACTGCATTGGCGATAAAACCTGTCATCGGAGCGGGGTCGGTCGGCAGATTGGCGAGCGGCGGCAGGTCGGGCGCGGTGTCTTTGAGCGGTCCATACAATTGCACCTGGACGTCGTAGTATTCATGCGCGGGATCAAACGGCATCACGAAAGAGGTGGCTCGCCGCACTGGAATTGCCGGGTCGCCCGGCGAGTTTGGGTCCTTTTGATTGGATTCGTTCCCATTCAGCCCGGCGATTTTCGCGTTCTGTGTCTTAAGAAAGCCGAAGAGATGATCGAAGGAGCGGTTCTCCAGCATCAACACGACGAATCGTTTGATGCCCCGAAACTGGCCGGTACTGATTACGTTAGTTGGCATATGGTGGAGGACTGGCTTTCAGCCGGCCACTCCAAACTGACAAGGGACTCCAAAACGAATGCAGGTTAAGCCGCAGAAATCGCGAGTGAGGCCGGCTCGGCCCATTGTTTGAGTTCCTGGGTCAACCGTTCGACCGGCAGCCCAACGACATTGCTATAGGACCCGGCTATCTCTTGCACGATCAGGTCTCCTTCCTCCTGAATCGCATAAGCTCCGGCTTTATCCAACGGATTAACTTTGTTGAGATATCGCCGGATAGTCGGAGCGCTTAACGGACGGAAGGTTACGGCGGTTAATTCCGAGCAAGTCCTGTAGCGGCGCTCGCGCAAGTGCATTAGGCAGATGGAAGTCACCACCTGGTGTGTTCGGCCCTGGAGTTCTTCCAACATCTGGTAGGCCTCTTCCAGGCTGGTTGGTTTGCCGAACAGCTTCGTATCCAGATAGACCAGCGTGTCAGCAGCCAGCACCAGGCGATCCGGGAATTTCTTGGCGACGCAACGAGCCTTGCGATACGCATTGATTTGGCAGACTTCAACCGCTGTTAGCTGATCGTGATGCAATTCCGAAATCTCGCTCGCCACCACCCTGAATTCGACTCCCATTTCCCGCAGCAAATCCGCCCGCCGCGGCGACGCCGATGCCAAAATGAGCGCAGGCCATTTCATCGCACAGGACAATGTGGTTTCACTCCCGCCGATTGTCGAGCCGAAGGGAATAAATCGGGCGCGCGGGCATTCTGCCCGCAGAAACACCGACGTGGTTTGGATCGACGACCAATCTCACTCAACGGGCCTGGCTTCAAACCCGGTCTCCGAGACTTCGACCTCATTTCCGCCGTCGGGTATTCCTTGATTGGACATCGGCGGCCCCCTACCCTGAGTCAAGCAATCTATGAATACTTCGATTCGCTCCCGCCTGCTCCTCATGATGATCCTCGAGTTCTTCATTTGGGGTTGCTGGCTGCCGCTGATCTACGGATATTTGCCCAGCCTGGGATTCTCTCCTGGCGAACAAGCCTGGATTCTCAACGCCTTCCCCATCGCGGCGATTGTCGGCATGTTCTTCAGCAACCAATACGCCGACCGTCATTTTGCCGCGGAGAAATTTATGGCCTTCAGTCACCTGGTCGGCGGACTGGCGATTCTGTGCCTGGCGTTCACGAGATCTTTCTGGCCCTTTTTCGGCCTCATGATGGTGCATTGTTTGCTGTACGTTCCGACGAACTCGATCGCCAACTCGATCGCGTTTGCGAACATCAAAGATCCGCAAAAGGAATTCGGGCTTATCCGGGTCGGGGGAACGATCGGCTGGATCCTGGCCGCGTGGCCATTCACCTTTATTTTGGTTGATTGGGACAAAGTCCATGCCGCCAATCCGCAGGGGGTCATCAATTGGCTTGGAACGGTGCTGGGCTCCGGGTTGACGGGGGAAGCCTTGCAGCGCGGGACGCGCTCGACTTTCATTGTCGGCGGAATCGCGTCGCTCATTCTGGCAGCCTATAGCCTGACCCTGCCGCATACGCCGCCGAAGAAAATCGAGCAAGGCGCCGATCGTTTCGCCTGGCTCGAAGCGCTCAAACTCTTGAAGCAACCGTTCGTGCTGGTGCTGTGGCTGGTGACCTTCGTGGATGCCTTCGTGCTCTATTGTTATTTTAATTGGACGGGAACGTTCCTGGGCACGCCGGCTGAGGCCGGCGGGGTGGGCATCCCGGGAAATTGGATTATGCCGGTCATGAGCCTGGGGCAGATCGCCGAGATGCTTACGATGATCATCCTGGGCGCAACTCTGAAACGCCTGGGCTGGCGCTGGACGATGGTAATTGGGATCCTCGGCCACGCGGCGCGGTTTGCTATTTATGCGTTCTACCCGCACGCCCTGCCCGTGATTGTGATCCAACTGGTTCACGGGATCTGCTACGCCTTCTTCTTTGCCACGGTTTACATTTTCGCGGATGAATACTTCCCGAAAGACGTCCGGGCCAGCGCGCAGGGTTTGTTCAATATGATGGTCCTGGGCGTCGGCGCGTTAGTGGCAAACACCATTTGTCCCTACCTGATGCAAGAAGTTTTCAAGCGCGGGGCCAACACGGATTTCCGGACCATGTTCCTGGTGCCAATGTTCGCAGCGTTGCTGGCTGCGATCTCACTGGCCTTGTTCTTCCACCCGCCGCCGAAACGTGAGACCGCGCCGACCGAGAAAGATGCTGTGCCGGCGTAAAGCGTGTGAAGGTTACAGGTTAATGGGCCCATGAATGGGCGCCGGAGATTTGTTCAATGTTTGCCAAGGGCGCCCATTGATGGGGTTGCGGCTCGTCACTCGCCACTCGCACCGAGGCGGCGCATGTTGGGGTCTTCGGGAAGATGGGCAAGCAATTGCTGGACGGTTTCATGCTGGCCAGGCAAAACCAGGCTGGGGACGATTTCGGTTAACGGCTGGAGTACGAAGCGGCGTTGATGCGCGCGCGGGTGAGGCAGATTCAAGGTTTCTCCGCGCCGTTGTTCTCGGCCAAAGGCGATTAAATCCAGATCGAGCGGGCGCGGTTCATTGAGGACCTTCTTGGGCCGCCTGCCGAACTGGCGCTCGATCCCCTGGAGTTTGCTCAATAGTGATTCCGGCGTTTCACTCGGAAGCGGCGTCAGGCCAACAACGGCATTCACGAAGATCGCCGAGCCGGGCGGACAATCCACGGGCGTGGTTTGCCAGAGCGCGGATCTGAGCAGGGCCGCCGCCGAGAGTTCCTGGAGCCTATCCATAGCCTCGAGCACCAGGTTCCGCGAATCGCCCACATTTGAGCCGAGCGCGACAAGGGCCAATTCGTGGGGAGGGATCAATCGCCGGATTACTTCAAGCCGAGCACATCCTGCATGTCGTAGAGGCCCGGTTTGCGGCGGGCGACCCAGTGTGCGGCGCGCAAGGCGCCGTTGGCAAAAGTCTCCCGGCTCGAAGCTTTATGCGTCAGTTCCAGCCGTTCGCCGGCCCCGGCGAAAATGACAGTATGATCGCCTACCACATCCCCTCCGCGGATCGAATGCATGCCGATTTCAGAGGAAGTGCGTTCACCGACGATTCCCTCGCGGCCGTGGCGCAGAACTTGTTCCAATTGTTGGCGCCGGGCCTCGGCGAGAATTTCGGCCAGGGTCCGGGCGGTACCGCTCGGTGCATCGCGTTTGTGCCGATGATGCATTTCCAGGATCTCCAGATCAAAAGACGGGCCGAGGATTTCGGCCGCCTTTCGGGTCAACCAGAAGAGCGCGTTGACGCCGGTGGAAAAATTCGAAGACAGCACCACGGGGATTTGGGAACTGAACCCGGTGATCTGTGAACGGTGCTCGGTAGAATGCCCGGTCGTGCCGATCACGATGGCTTTGCGATGTTGGGCGCAGAGCGCCGCGATGCCGGCCGTTGCGCTGTGCGAACTGAAATCCACGACCACGTCGGCAGCCGGGATAAGCGCTGCCAAATCGTCGCCCTGGTCGATCTGGCCGGCGAGCTGCAATTCGGGATGCTGGGGAAGACAGGCCAAAAGCACTTTGCCCATTCGGCCTTTGGAACCGGTGATGATTACACGTGTCATAGGTTTCTTACAACCATAACTCAGTCAAGGCCCGCCCTCACCCTGACCCTCTCCCCCCAGGAGGGTGACGTTCGATGCCGGTGCACGATTTTGTGCGAGTGGCGGCGATTGAACTGCAAAAGTCTTTTCAGACGGTGCGTCCCATTGGCTACTTCAACACGCCGCAAGACTTGAGTGTGGCGGCCAGCAGCTGGCGATTCTTTGGACTCAGCGGAACCAGGGGCAGCCGGTATTCCTCACGAATCTGTCCCGCCATAGCGAGCGCCGCCTTGATGGGAACGGGATTGGTTTCGATAAACAAATCCTTAAACAGAGGATAGTAACGCTGGTGGATTTTGAGCGCGGCCTTGGTTTGGCCTCGCGCGAAGAGCCGGACCATCCGGGCGACCTCGCGCGGGAGCAGGTTCGAAACCACACTAACCACGCCTTGCGCCCCGACGGCCATGAACGGGAGCGTGAGGCTGTCGTCGCCGCTGAGAATGGCGAAGCGCGGTCCAAGCGCGGCGCGCAATTGACTCACACGATCAGGCGTGCCGCCGGCTTCTTTGATTCCCACGACATTTGGGCACTCGCCGGCCAGGCGTTTGACGGTTTCGACCCCAATCTCGACGCCGCACCGGCTCGGGATGCTGTACAGGACAATGGGCAGTTTGGTCTTCCGCGCGACTTCGCGAAAATGTTGGAACAATCCTTCCTGAGTCGGCTTATTATAATAAGGAGCCACCTGAAGCGAGGCATCGGCGCCGGCCTTTTCGGCTTCCTGGGTCAGATAGATCGCTTCGCTAGTCGAATTGCCGCCGGTTCCGGCTATAACTTTGATTCGACGCGCGGCATATTTGACGGAGGCAGCAACAATTTCGATATGTTCTTCATACGAAACAGTGGGCGATTCGCCCGTCGTGCCCACTGGAACGATCCCATCGACCCCGGCGCGCACCTGGCGATCGATCAACTTCTTAAGCGCGGGCTGATCGATTGCGCCTTGATTGAAGGGAGTGACAATTGCCGTGTAAGTTCCAGTAAACATGATGCCCGGGTTGAAAAGTGCAGAAAGGATGTGCTTTTGGCCAGCAGGATCTGGCTATCGAGAGGGCCGGACAGAGGGGGCATTGTACCAGCGCGGTTCATAGAGAACCCCAAATTCCGATTTCCGCATCTGTGGTCGCCCTGAATCTGCGGGGTCTTTCATGCGAGCCTCACAGCTCGATGGTGCCTTCGAAAGCAAAGTCAGCGGGCCCGGTTAAGCGCACGGCGGAGAACTCGCCATTTTTTTCGCCAAAACTTACCTGAAGCTCATCCCCGCCTTGGACCTGGACCCGCACCGGCGACGCGAACTGATGCACGCGAGCTGAGATGAGGGCCGAAGCGGTAACGCCCGTACCGCAGGCGAGCGTTTCGCCTTCGACACCGCGTTCAAATGTGCGCACGCGAATATGGTTCGGGCCGAGGACCTGGACAAAATTCACATTCGTGCCTTTGGGGGCAAAATGGGCGTGGCGGCGGATCTCGGGGCCGAGTTGCAACACCATGGCTTTGTCAGCATCGGGAACAAACAGCACGGCATGAGGCACGCCGGTATTAAGGGAATGCACCAGCAGCGCGCCGTCCCGCAGCGGCAGCTTCTCATTCAGCTTCCATCCCGTGGGAGCAGTCAGGCTGACCGTCACGAGATCGCCGGCAAACGCGGCGGAGATGATCCCGGCTTCGGTCTCGAAAGTGAAATCGCGATCCAGACCCGTTTTTTTTCGGACGTACCTGCCGAAGCAACGCGCACCGTTGCCGCACATTTCGCCGGTGCTGCCGTCGCTGTTATAAAACTCCCAGGCCCAGTCCGCCTTCCCGGTGCGGGAAGGCACTAGCAAAATGACGCCGTCGGCGCCTACTCCCCGGTGTCGGTCACAGAGTTTGACGATCTGTTCGCGGCTCAGGCGGATGAATTGCGCGCGGTTATCGATCAGAATAAAATCGTTGCCTGCGCCGTTCATCTTGCTGAATTCCACAAACATGGGTTGGAAAAGTATCGCTGAATGTTCAAACTTCAAGGGACAAAGCATAGAATAATCGCTTTACAGAAAGAGCTTACCTCAGCAGAGTATTTGCTGTGGATGTCATATCATTGCGTGCGAGCAATTTAGGGGACACGCCACGTGAACAGGCCCCTGCTGCTCCATCCCAAAGCCGGCTGGACACCGCGATTAAGCGGTCCCAAAGCTATTTGTTCAGCCAGCAAAAGCCGGAAGGTTACTGGATCGGCGAGTTGATGGTGGATGCGACGCTGGTGGCCGATGTGATCGCGTATCACCATTGGAATGGAAAAGTGGACCCGGTCTGGCAGAAAAAAGCCGTCAACCACATCTTTTCGATGCAGTTGCTCGACGGCGGCTGGAACATTTATTATGGCGGGCCTTCGGAAGTAAACGCGACGATTAAATGTTATTTGGCCCTCAAGCTGGCCGGTGTGCCGGTGACCGACGCACGGATGTTGCGCGCGCGCGAGGTAGCCTTGAGCCTGGGAGGCGTGCCGCGCATGAACACTTTTTCCAAGCTGTACCTGGCCCTGCTGGGGCTGTTCCCGTGGGATTACGTGCCCACCATTCCCTGCGAGGTCATCCTGATCGGCAAATGGTTCTATGTGAATTTCAATGAAATGAGTTCCTGGAGCCGTTCGATGCTGGTGCCGCTCGCCATCATCAATCATTTCAAGCCGACCCGCCGGCCGAAGATCAATTTGAACGAATTGTATCCGCAAGGAATCCACGAACGCGACCTGGCGCTGGCGCCCGATCCCGAACGCGTGACCTGGCGCAACTTTTTCCTGTGGTTGGATCGCTTGCACAAATTCGCCGAGTGGTTCGCTGAAAATAACATTCATCCGTTCCGCAAGCGCGCTTTGAAAAAGGCCGAGCAATGGATGCTCGAACGCTTCGAGGGCACCGACGGACTGGCGGCCATTTTCCCGGGGATACTTAATTCACTGATCGCGCTCAAGGCGCTCGGCTACCCGGATGATCATCCGCAAGTGATCCGCGCCGAAAAAAAGCTCAAAGAACTCGAACACGAAACCAAGGATAGCGTGCGGATCGAGCCTTGTTTCTCTCCGGTATGGGACACGGCGATTGTGGCGATTTGCCTGCACGAGTCGGGGGTCTCCAGCGACGACCCGGTTCTGAAACGGGCCACCGAGTGGCTCATGACCAAGGAAATCCGGTTCCGCGGCGATTGGCAGTACAAAAATCCGGCCAAAGTCGAGCCGAGTGGATGGGTTTTTGAGTTTGAGAACAAATGGAATCCCGATGTGGACGATACGGCCATGGTCCTGCTGGCATTGCGCAAAGTGCCCACGGATAATCCCCAAAAGCGCGACGAATGCTTTCAACGCGGGCTCAAATGGATGATGACTTTTCAATGCCGTGACGGCGGTTGGGCTGCCTTTGACAAAGACTGCACCAAAGGCGTCCTGGAAAAAGTGCCCTTCGCCGATCACAACGCGATGCTTGACCCGGAATGCGCGGACATCACGGCGCGGATCCTGGAACTGCTCGGTTACGAAGGCTACAGCGTTCAGCATCCGCAAGTGCAAAAGGCTTTGCGGTACATCCAGGAACACCAGGAGGAGGACGGCTCGTGGTACGGGCGTTGGGGAGTTAATTACATTTACGGCACCTGGCAGGTTTTACGCGGCTTGCGCGCACTCAACTTGGATATGAACCAGCCGTGGCTGCTTAAAGCGCGCGACTGGCTGGAAAGCGTCCAACACGAAGACGGCGGCTGGGGCGAGCGCTGTAACACTTACGATGATCCGGTTTTCAAAGGCCAGGGACCTAGCACGGCTTCCCAAACCGCCTGGGCGGTCATGGGGCTGTGCGCATTCGACGATCCGTCTCGGCCCAGCATCCAGCGCGGCATTCAGTACCTGATCGATAAGCAGAATCCGGATGGGTCCTGGACGGAACATGAGACGACCGGCACCGGTTTTCCGAAGGTGTTCTATCTAAAGTACGATATGTATCGCAATAGTTGGCCCTTATTGGCACTGGGAGCCTACCGCAAGCTGCTCACTGCGGCTCGAAACGGGGTTAATGGCGCCGTGAACGGCAAACCTCACACGAACGGAGCCGTTCATGTTTCCGCTCCGGATCAACCGATTCTCGCGACCCGGGAAGCCCGTTAAACCGAGTCCGTGCTACGCTCCTCGCCGAGTCTTTGCGCTCCGCAGGTTAATTTTCCCGCGCCTTCCATTGTGGCTGGCACCCGGCCTGGCTACCAACGGCGCGGCAGCGTATGAGCTGGCTGTACCGCCGCCTAATCCGACCCGCGCTCTTCACCCAGGACGCGGAGGCAATCCATAATCAAACCATGCGCTCGCTAACCTGGGTTGGCCGGCGAGAATGGGCCTGTGGCATTCTTGAGTCCTGGTTCGGCGCGCCGAATCTGCCGGTGGAGCTTTTTGGGCTCAGGTTTCCAAATCCAGTGGGCCTGGCTGCCGGGATGGACAAAAGCGCCGAAGCCCTGCCCACGTGGGGGGCGTTGGGATTTGGCTTCACCGAACTCGGAGCAGTGACCTGGCATGCGCAGCCCGGCAACCCATTACCGCGAGTGTTCCGCGCCATTCCCGAAGGAGCAATCGTAAACCGGATGGGCTTTAACAATCCCGGCGCGCTAACCGTCGCTGAAACCCTGGAGCGCTGGCGCCAAATGGGGCGCTGGCCCGACCATCCGGTCGGAATGAATCTTGGAAAATCAAAGATTACGCCATTGGAAAAGGCGGCCGAAGATTACGCCCAATCACTTAAGATTCTTTTGCCGCACCTCGATTTCTTTGTCGTCAACGTCAGCTCGCCAAATACGCCTAATCTCCGAAAGCTGCAGGACAAAGAAGCGTTGAAGGAAATTCTTACCGCGGTTCTGGAGGTGCGGTCGCAGTTTCAACGGCAGCCGGACGCCGCCGCAAATGATCCGAAAGCTTTTGGCGCCAAGCCCCTGCTGGTCAAAGTGGCTCCGGACCTGACTTTTGAGGCCCTGGATGAAATCCTGGATCTGGCCCAAAGCTTGCCCATTGATGGCATTGTGGCGACGAATACAACCATCTCCCGCCCGACGGCCACGGCCGCCGAAACGCAACAGGTCTATAACCAAACCGGAGGGCTCAGCGGTTTGCCGCTTAAAGCGCGCAGCACCGAGATGATTCGACACATTTATCGCCAGAGCCGCGGCAAGCTGCCGATTATTGGAGTCGGAGGTATCTTCAACGCCGCCGATGCCTGGGAAAAAATCTCGGCGGGCGCCTCGTTGGTTCAGGTTTACACCGGCATGGTATACGAAGGCCCGGGGATCGCCCGCGGCATTGTGGCTGGACTGGTCGAATTGCTCGAGCAACACGGGTTGAAAAGCATCGGGCAAGCGGTCGGGTTGGAGGATAGGTTGAAGGCTTCAGGTTGAAAGGCTAACGGATCCGAGGTTTTACCGGGCACCGCGGGGTCAAGAAAGTCCGGCATTCCAGGCGCTTTTACCAACTATTTTCGCACCCCGACCAGCACGAGCACGCCGAAAATAAAGGTCGCGATTGCCAGCACAACAATCAGGAAGAACACGATCCGATGCGAACGGCGCATATATTGAGGTTATCTTGAACCACTCCTGGCGTAAACAAGTCACCCGCCAAGCTAGTAAGCTTGCCCAGTCCGCCGCGTTACGCGTGTTGTAAAAATGCCGACCCAGGCGTGGGAGTATGGGCTCGGAGTCCCGCCTTTAGGCGGCCCGGCGCCAAAACCGGCTAAAGCCGGGACTCCAAACGGAATTCTAAAACGCGCTCTCAAATGAAGCCGGCTTTCAGCCGGCATTCGCGGCGGCTCTGTCGACCTGGGCCTCCGGCCCAGGCTGGTATGAAGCACGCCTTTGGCGTGTGCCTCTTGCGTGCAACAAAACCATCTTTGGCCTCAAAGGCCTTGGCCATTGGCGTCGACAGTAATTTCAGAATTTCAGTCTGCGACGGCTTGCTTTGGCGGCGGAGCCTCGGCTAGGATGTAGGCTGAATGATAGTGTCAGGAAAGATTTTAATCAGGTTCATCTTGCCAGCGCTCGTTTTGACAAATGGGCTGCACGGCTCGGCCATCGCCGTGACAGCCGAGAGCATTATTCAGAAAGCGGTTGCCCGCGCCTCAACCGGACGGCCCAGCGCCGAAGGCCCCGGCTACACCTACACCAAGGTCAATGTCACGGAACAATTCGACACCAAAGGCCACGTCAAAGAACGCAAGGAACGAATGTTCCAGGTGTACTTCCGCGCCGGCACCAGTTACGTAAAATTACTCCAGGTTAACGGCCACGCTCCAGCGCAAGCGGATGTGAAATTTCAGACCGAGACCCAATCCAGCGTTCACGAATTTTTTGGCCAGCCGGCGTCAGGCGGTGATAATCGCGACGCTTTTTTGACTCCAGAACTGGCGGCCCGGTTTGAGTATGTGCTGGTGGGAGAGGTCACGTTCAATGGACGGCGAACCTACCAGATCCATTTCCAGCCCAAGAACCCCGAACCGCCCGTACGGCACATCGCGGATCGGCTGCTCAATCATATTTCAGGAACTTTGTGGGTCGACGCCGAAGAATACGAAATCGCCCGAGCGGATATCCAACTCGGAGCAGAGGTGGACGTTCTGGGCGGTGTGATTGGCTGCCTGCGCAAGCTGGCCTATACCATGACGCGCACCCGGGTGGCCGAGGGCGTCTGGCTGCACAGCTTTTCCAGCGGCGATTTTGAAGGGAGGAAACTCCTCGAGCCCATGCGGATCAAAATGAAATCGGAATGCACGAACTTCAGGTTGCTGGCGGCGGCCAAGTAGCGGCGCCGGTCAGACGCGCCATTGCAGTTGTAACTTCTGTCCGTGGTCCTTGTGGGTTCGGTCAATGCAGCGCAGCTCCAGTTGCATTCCATCGTCTAGTAATTGGACGCGAACCCACCCGGAAGGTTCTCCCTCGCGAAAGACGTAGGAAACCGGCGGCAGGTTGATCAAATGGATGCCGCTGGTGTCGGTCTCGACCTTCCAATTGTGCGTATGGCCGTAAATGTAGGCTTTGACCTGGTGCCGGGGCCGAATCACTTCGAGGAATGGAAAGGTGTCTTTGAGCCCGAGATTACCGCCATTGAGCCCAGGATTGTGGTGAACGACCACCAGCGCTGGCGTCGTCGAGTTCTCGTCCAGGGCTCTGGCTAACCATTGCAACTGCTCGGGTCCGAGCAAGCCCGGGCTCGACAGAGTCGTTTCGAGCGAATCAAGGATGAACCAGTTCACTTGATCGGTTCGCAAGAGCGCCACCTGTCGGTCGGCGAGTGGCCGAGCCGCTTTCTTTTCCTCGACGAACGCCTGCCAGAACCGTTCGCGATGATCATGGTTGCCCAGAGCCAGGTGGACGGGAAGTCCGGCGCGGCGGATCGGGCGGAGCAAGTCGCCCAGATGGGCGTAATCCACCAACTCCCCGCTATTATAGGCACAATCGCCGGTAATCATGAGCCCCGCCCAGGCAGTTTGCGCCCCCACCACTTCTTCCGAAACACTCTTAAAATGGTCGGTCATGTTGACCCCGCGCGAGACCAGGTCCCGATTGGCGGCCAGGTGCGTGTCCGAAAGTAACGCCCAGGAGCGCCCATCCGGCTCGCGGGCCTCACCGAGTAACTCGGCACCCAGGGCTGCTCCGCCAGCCGCGGCTAGTGAGCGCCTGAGAAATCGCCGGCGTGACAATGGAGGCAAAGAAATCGGCATAAGAGACTATGCGGCGACGATAGCAGGTGCAGGTTGAAGATTACAGGATGCCGGTACAGACTGAGATTTTGACAAACATGAGCCGGGGCAAATCTTGACAGAAATCGGTTGTGCCGCCGGCTCCGAACGACAGGCCTCGCCTGATCCTGCGGTGAACTCAGGAGACTTCTTATCCGTGTCCATCGGTGTTCATCCGTGGTTCTCAATGGCTGCGGCGCGCCGCCTGGTTTTGACTGGCTGTTGCCAAGCACTGAAACTAACATTTACCAGCTTTTACCGTTCAGTAAAGAATATGCCGTCAGAGGTCGAAGAACTTCGCCGACCGGGATTGGTCCAACGGGTCCTGATCGGGAAAAATCCCATGCGGACGCTTGTGCGGGTGGTGATCTGGGTGGTTCTGATTGTGGCAATTCGAACGTACGTGCTGCTGCCCATCCGGGTCGAGGGCGTGAGCATGCTGCCCACTTACAAAGAGAATGGGATCAATTTTGTTAACTGCATCGCCTATGCTTTTCATCCGCCGCAGCGAGGCGACGTGGTGGCGATCCAATATTCGGGCAAGAGCATTATGTTGTGCAAGCGGATTGTGGGTTTGCCGGGCGAGGTGATCGCCTTTCACGAGGGCCATATTGAAATCAACGGCGAGGTTCTGGACGAACCTTACGTCAAGCGCCCCTGCAACTGGGAACGCCCTCCCAAACGGATTGGCCCCAATGAATATTACGTGGTGGGCGACAACCGCTCGATGGATTTTGAACAGCATACCCAGGGAATCGCGGACCGAGATAAGATCGTCGGACGAATCCTGCTATGAGGGATTGGTTTGTCCGGCTGGCTTTTTTGGGGACGCTCTGCGCCGCGTTGTTTTGCAGCTGGCACTGGCTATTTCCCAGTCCCCAGCAAGTGATCCGCAAACGGCTTTCGCAATTGGCCGCCGCCGCATCAATTGCCCCCAACGAGGCGCCGCTGGTTAAATTAGCCAAGGCCCAGCGGCTTTCGACCTTTTTTGCGATGGATGCTCGCGTTAACGTGGATATACCAGGGCGCGCCGTTCAGGGCTTCAACGGCCGCGACGAGATTCAACAAGCCGCCATCGGGGCGCGGGCTATCCTCAACACGCTCAAAGTGGAATTCGTGGACGTGGTGGTCGAGGTGGGACCCGATAAAAAGTCGGCGCGGGCGCATTTAACGGCGACCGCCAATCTGCCGGGAGAAAAGATTCCGGAGGTCCAGGAATTGGAAATAGGCTTCACCAATATCGACCGGGAATGGCTGATCAACCAGGCGCAGACCATTAAAACCTTGCGCTAACCCTGGGAGCGACGGCGCCCGCTTCATGCCACACGATTTGGAAAACTCCTTCCTCCCCATAGATTTCACCCGTTACCTGGAAAAAGCGGTGGAGGACCACCGCAGTCCAAGACGCTTCGCGGGGTGCCTGCGCGCGCACGAATTCCGTCCGGTTTTGGACTGCGCCAGTCCTCTGGCGATTTTCGAGAAATGTGGAGGTGCAGTAGCCTTCCGCGAAAAGTTTAATGAGGTCAAGGCGGACATTAACCGAAACAGCCGAGCATGAATCCCGAGGCTATTTTGCATTTAACAAAATCAGATAAAGTGCTGGCGCAACTCATCAAAAAGGTTGGTCCATGCAAGCTGGTTCCCAAAAGGGGCCGCACCCCGTTTCAGTCGCTGGTGCGCTCGGTGGTATATCAGCAACTCAACGGGACCGCCGCCGCCACTATTCTCGGACGAGTGAAAGCGCTTTATCCGGACCGACGTTTTCCGCGACCGGAGGATATTATTGCAACGTCCGATGAACGGCTCCGGGCCGCGGGCCTGTCGCGGGCCAAGACGGTGGCGGTTAAGGATATCGCGGCCAGGACCATCGACGGGATCGTTCCGACGTCGCGCGCCATTGCGCAAATGTCCAATGAAGAAATCCTGGAGCGGTTGACTTCCTTGCGTGGAGTAGGCCCATGGACAGTTGAAATGCTTTTGATTTTCACACTGGGCCGTCCCGATGTTCTGCCGGTCACCGACTACGGTGTGCGTAAAGGCTTCGCCCTGACTTACGGCTGGAAAGACTTGCCACGACCGAAAGAACTCCTGGAGTTCGGCGAACGGTGGAGACCCCACCGCAGCACCGCGGCGTGGTACTTTTGGCGGGCGCTGGATTGAAGGCGAAAATCGTCCGACCGAAGTGTGTTTTTGGCGCCGGAGAAGCGACAACAGATGAGTGGCCGCACCAATCAGTCGTAAGCCGCTGCCATAGAGTAGCTTGACAACCAATTGCGGAGTCCCCGTCATCCGCGCAATGACTTGTTTGCATTCCTCGGGCGTGAGCACGACCGGGACCCGAACGGGACGATCGGCCCGCACCGCCTGAATGCCTTGGAGCTCCTGGTGAAGCACTTCCCGGTAAAGAAAAAGTAGCGCGTTAAACGCCTGATTCTGCGTCGAGGCGGCCACATGCCCGTTTACAGCCAAGTCGCTGAGGAACAACTCGATCTTCGCTTCCCCGCCCGTGAGTTCCTCCCGCCTTTGCATTTTGTGGAACCGGACGTAGCGCCGAATCCAGTCGCAGTAACAGCTTTCGGTTCGAATGGAGTAGTGCTTGAGGCGCAGCACTTCCCGCACCCGGTCCAAGAGCTTGAGGTTGGGGTTCGGAATGATCCCCTCCAGGCCCCTGTCTTCCCGCCGCGCCCATCCCGGCATATGCTTCCTCAGATTCGCCTTGTTTATTTGCTTTCCTGCCTGCGGGTGTTATCCTAATGAAACATTTACAAAATGCAATGTTTTTGCCCTAATATCAGCTTAGGTTTACTTTTTTAAATGTACAAACATAGTTGGGCGTAAGAGTCTATGAAGCGATGCTCGTATTGCGGCAAAGAGTATTTGAACGAGGAAGTCCTGTGCGCCAATGATGGACAGCCTCTCCAGTCGTCGGCTCCCTTATTCGCTCTACCAGCGCGGTCGGTGTTTGCCATCGCCTGCTTTGCAGTGCTGTCCGCCTTTACTGGTGTCGGACTGGCGTGGATAGCGATTGCGACAATCGCGAACCATATGAACAGAACGCCTGGAGGCGGTCATATGAGTGTTCTTGCTGGCAATCCTGGGGACGACTTTGTGGCTCGCAGCATTCCAATATTGGTTGTCGGTGGTGCCCTCGGTTTCATTGCTGGTCTGCTAGGCAAGGCGGCCTCAGAGAATCGTAAGCTTAAAGCCCAACAAGCACATGCAGCCTGACCCCGCGGTTACGCTCTTGTTTCGTGGTGACGCCCATTGCGCGGGGCAGCTGATGTGCAATCGTTGGGCGAAAAAATGAACCAGCCAACCCCCAGTGTGACTCGCTCAGACGTTGAGCGCATTGTCAGGAGAGACTTCCCTTCGGAAGATTTCGCCACGGTGATGGCCTTGTTGGACGAATACGGCACGAGGAGTCACGAAACAGAAAAGGATCGGGTTCAGCTAGCGGTGCTGAAGAATGCCGCAGGATCAATCGACGAACTCCTGATCCAGATCCAGACGGCTAAGAGGGACTATCGTGATGTCGTCTCGTGGGCGGAGTATCCGTCTTACAGCTGGGACGAAAAAGACGAAGCCAAGCGCCAGAAGACATACCGTGAAGATTGGCAGCAGTATTCCGATTGGCTAAACAAGGGATCAAACCACCAGCCGACCCAGGTGTGAGAAGATCGTCGCCCAACAACCGCAGTCAGCGGACCCCGCGATTCCGCTGCGGTTTCGTTCTACGCCAGGGGCGCGGGGCCGCTGCTGCGGAGCGTTAAACCATATCTCTGGAAATGACGAAACAAGGCGACCTCGAAGGCATGCGGGAGCACTGGTTCCGTCGAACCGATGCACCGTCTGCCGCAAATCGGGCATCCACGGTTCTCCTGATACCTCTGCTGCCAGTGCTGGCCGCCTTTGTTCAGTCTTGCTGGATCTGGTTTGTCCGGGATACCGAGCATTACCAAGCCATGCTTCATTGGCTGAACTATCCTGAGCTGCCGACGTTGCTCGTTCTTGCCCTTCAGACAGGTATTGCAGCGGCTGTTGTTTGGCCCCTAAGGAGGCTTCCGTCTTTGCAGAGAGGCTCTGCGGCACTGCTGCTCGTGCTGTTCCTCGCTTATGACCTTTTCAATAACAGGCAGGTTGTCAGGTGGTAGCGCCTGGGCACGGTTTAACCCGGCTGCTTCAGGCAACGGCGCGATTACGCTCTCGTTTCATTCCACGCGTCCCGGACGCGCCGTGCCTGAGCAGCGATGTTCGGTTTCACGATCGTTGGTATGAGCATTCAGGAGTTTCCTTTGGCGTGGCGATGGACTGAACCATCTCACGCTGTGCTACCGCCTGAAGTCCTTGCTGCTATTGTCCCGTTGACTCCTTCGGGAGCGGCGCGACTGAATCGCGTTCCGCCTGTCGAGGGTATGCGCGCGGTCTCTTGTTGCACGGATGGCTCTAAGGATGTGCAGGGCTGGCTGCGTCAGATTCAGCCCGACGGGCAGGTGTCGGTTTATGTGAGCTGGAGCGATAATTTGGCTGTGCAGACGAAGTGGGGGATTTTTACGGAGTATTGGAACGACTTTTGCTATCCTTCCTCTGATGATGTCACCATTGTGCCAGTTGCAGGAGGTTGGCGGTTAGAATATTCTCATGATGAAAGGTTCGAGTTCACAACGGCGGCGTAAACCGAACTATTTCCTGGAGGCGAACCGCCTCCCCGCTTTTGCGCTCAGTGCCGGAGGGCAGTTCGGACATTCCAACCACGCACGGACTTCCATTTTCGGAGGCGGTCGCTCAGGAAAACGTTATGCATTATGAAGGCGGTTGCACTGAAAGTTTTCATTGCCGCCTCTGCTGCGTTCGCGGCTTACTACCTGTATTTTCTTTGCTCTGTGTTCTATTATGAAAGGGGTCGGTTCTTAGTATCGTGCGATTTGTTCATCCTCGCGGTTTCTTCTTTTGTGGCGGGCGCTGGATTGAATTACTGTGGCCCCCACTTATTGGTGTTTTCGACAGGCTGATGATTCCGGTTCCACCGACTCATTACAGCTGAATTCGTTTGGTTAAAGAGGGCCTCAGGTCGGAGGTTCTCGACGTGGCCGTCGCAAAACGCCGCGATCCAGCGCCCACCGTGGCGCTGCTTCATTTCCTGCACCGCCCACGTTATATCGGTGTGAGATTGCCCTTCCAGAACAAGAGCGAAGTTTTCTCGTTCGAGCCATACGTCCTGATAATCAACGTCGCCGGTGACAGGCATAGCCTGAGCTCGCAGACTGGCATCTCCCCAGCAAACCATATCGCTTGGGACCAAGACCTCATCGTCTTTTGTAGCCGGGTCGAGCGGTGGATGGACATGATCGTCGTACGGCCCGAGACCACCTCCTCCCATCCCGATAGCATTGAATCCATAGCTTCCATAGCAGCTGCCGTAATAGAGATTTCCTGGTTCAAACCACCCCCTCACTCGATTATAGCCAGGGCAAGCGTAGATGCCGCTTCGGGTACCCAAATAAAGAAACGGATCTCCTTCGTTTAACGTCATGGCGTAATTGTTTGAGGGCCAATCGGTTCGTACGAAGGGAAGCAGAGCTGGAACACGATCATTAATGTTCGGGTAAAAGCCGGTTTCCTGTACATAAAGAATCATCCCGATCTGCAATTGGCGCTGGTTATTTATGCAAACTGTTGTTTCTGCTTTGAGCCTCGCCCTACTGAGACATGGGAGCAGCATTGCAGCGATAACCGCGATGACCGCGATGACGGCCAGCAACTCAATCAACGTGAAGCCCTCCTTCGCCGGGCACAGAATTCTCAGTTCCCAAGCTGAGAGTCCAGTTTTCTTGCTGGCAAGGTTCACTTTCATTCTGGCCGCTGACCGCAAGTCCCGAGCCAAAGTGCCCTCCAGCCTCAATCCCAGCGGATTAAGCTAGCCCCGAGCATCGTGGTGGTGCGCATGGTCGATGGGCCAAGGCCAGCGGAAGCGTCATTATGAAACCCCGCCTCATCGGCTGCTTGCCAGTGTTGAACGATGGCTGCCTGGAATAATAAGCCGAAAGGGTCATCTCAACACTTAGTGGCGGTTGGAGACGAATATCAGGTTCCGCACGCCGATTATATTTCCTGCCGCCCAGAACGTCGGCTAATCGGACCTGCGTAATGGTCCACCACGACCGTGGATTTGCGTCCGTCCTGCCGTTGCTACCGATTAGCAGCCTCACCTTCCAGACGGACGCGAGGTTTTAAACGGCTTCCGGAATTTTTGGCCGCGGGACGGGCGCTCGGGCTGACGACCCGTTCGCGGTGGTTCGATTAGCTTAAAATCCACCTGGCGTTTAAACCGATCGACCTTGGCGACCTGGACTTCGACCCGGTCACCGAGTTTGATGACACGACGGGTTCTGCGGCCAACGAGATGGTTTTGTCGCGGGTCAAACTGGTAGAAATCATCGTTCAGACCCGAGAGCGGAACCAGCCCGCTCATGCCCAGACCGGTGACGTCGACGAAGAACCCGAAATTCCGCACGTCGGTAATCAAGGCGGCGTAGGTTTGCGGCTGGTTCTTGAGCTGGGATAGCAGGAACGCGAATAACTTGACGTCTCTGCTGTCACGCTCCGCATCGCTGGAATTGCGTTCGGTCTCGGAGAGATGGTCGGCGATTTCGGCCAGTGGTCGCGAGGAGACACTCACGCCAGCGGGCTCAAAGAGGGCGCGATGAACAATCAAATCGGCGTAGCGACGTATCGGAGAGGTGAAGTGGGTATATTTCTTTTTGGCCAAGCCATAGTGCCCAAGCGCTTCAACCGAGTAGCGCGCCCGCATCAACGAGCGCAAAAAACCTATTTTCAGCGCCGGCCCGATGGGCAGCCGGTTGAGCCGTTCGAGCAGTTTTTGGACTTCACGCCGGTCGGTCAGATTGCCGCATTGAATGCGGTGACCCAGGACGTCCTCGCGAAACTCGCCCAATCGCCTCTTATCGGGAGGTTCGTGGATACGGTACAAGGCCGGCCGCCCCGACCCCATCAACCGGGTGGCCACAGCCTCGTTGGCCAGCAGCATGAACTCTTCGATAAGTTGGTGCGAGATATCGTTTTCCACTTTCTCGATGCGCAGCACCCGGCCGCGTTCGTCGAGCCGGATCTTGGTCTCAGGAAAATCCAGATCAAGTGATCCAGCACGGAAACGGTCACGCCGGATCTGTTGCGCCAGTTTATGGGCGTGCTGCAGCATTTGTTCGAGCGAATCGAGTGGCGCGCGCTGCAAGATGCCCAGGACTTCGCGATAGTTATACCGGCAACGCGAGCGAATCACGGCCGGATAGAACTGGGTCTTGAGCACCTGGCCGGAGGAGGAAAGCAGAAACTCGACGCACTTGGTGAGGCGATCCACGTGCGGTTTCAACGAACACAACTCGTTGCTCAGGGCTTCGGGAAGCATTGGAACCACCCGGTCGACCAGGTAAGTCGAGTTGCCCCGCCGCTCGGCCTCCTGGTCCAGGGCGCTGCGTGGCTTTACGTAATGGGAAACGTCGGCGATATGAACCCAAAGCTTCCAGCGATCGGGACCGGCGCTTTGCAGGCAAATGGCATCGTCAAAATCCTTGGCGTCCTCCGGATCGATCGTAATGACCTCATGCCCCCGGCAATCGGTGCGGCCACGAAGATCGGCGTCACGGACTTCCGAGCCGATGGACTTGGCTTCCTGCAAAACCTTTTTGGGGAAGTGCAGCGATAGTTGATACTGTCGAATTACCGAAAGCATGTCCACGCCTTCGGCGTCGGGTGAACCGAGCACTTCGATGATCTCCCCTTCCGGATTCGTATGGCGCGAGGTCCATTCGCGAAGCTCGACGACCACTTTATCTCCTGGCACGGCCGGACGGCCAACATCGGTTGGGGGCGGCACATAAATATCCTGCGGGATACGGGGGTCATCGGGAATCACGTAGAGGAACTGTCGGCCGGCCTGGAGAGTGCCTACCAGGCTGGTTCGGGCGCGCTCGAGAACGCGCACCACCCGGCCAGCCGGTGGCTCCTCCGCGCCCGAGACTCGGCGCGGCGCGGCATCGCGCCGGACCAAAACCCGGTCTCCGTGCATGGCTGTTCCTGTGGCATCACTGGGAACGCGAATGGCGGGAAGGCGCGGATCGGTTGGCTGCAACACTCCCCCGCCCTGGCGATTGATCCGGATCCGGCCGGGGACAAGGTCGGCCTGAAGCGGCAACCCGAAACGGTTCCCCTGCTTGAGCCGGGCGATTTGGCCTGCGCGCTCCATGCGCGCGAGGGTTTGGTTGAGGACCTGAGAGGCGCTGCGCTGCAGGCCCAGAGCGCGCCCAAGTCCCGCCATGTCCAGCGGCGTGTAGTCGGGCCGGCCCAGCAACTCCAGGATTTTGTCCTGAAGCGAGGCAGCGGGCAGTTGTTTTCCCTGAGTAATATCTTCGCGCACGAGCCATAACTGGACGCGCGGAGAATTAAAGCAACACAAAACTGCTCTCAACCCGCGGTCTTGATGTCTCGCCTGGAAACAAAAAGGCTGTGTTGGAGGTAATAGCGAAGCGGCCATTCCGCCGCCCGTGAGATGCCTACTCGCACGGTTGTGACGACGGGCCCGCGTCGACGGCGGAAAGCGCGAACATCGGGATTCCTGGCGATCAGGAGCGGCGATTGGGGATCGCATAGATCGACTCCGTCGAGCGCACTGTCAATGTCCATGGCTTCGCACAGTTTAGCTGGGCCATTAGTCAGCCGATGTTCACTAACGACCGGCCGCCGCTGTAGCATGGTCGGGGCTCCGAGAGTTGCCTCCACAGCCCGGATCAAAACGGCTTCGGCGATACCCTCCGGCCGGCACACCGCATTGACACAGTAATGGTAGCCGTAGATCAAATAAACATACGCGTGACCAGGTGCCCCGAACATCACTCGGTTTCGCCGCGTTAATCCAGGAGCCGCATGGCAGGCGGGATCATCGGCAAGGTAAGCTTCGGTTTCGACAATGGGACCACCCACCGGGCCATCGGGCGTATTGCGCACGAGCAGATGCCCAAGCAAACGCGGTGCAACTGCCTTCGCCGAAGGTTTATAAAACGACCTGGGCAAAGGTTCTAAGGCGGCGTTAACTCCAAACATGATCGTAAGCGCGCGCCGCAGAATGCGATTTCCCCGAACGGCGCGCAACTGCGATACAGCCAAGTGGCAGGGCAGACGCATCTAATTGCATCTAATTCCCGCGGTAGGGATGGCGCGCTGCGCCGTCCGCGCCGCGTTCAGCGGCGCAAGGCTGGAATGTGAACGTAACTCCTCTCGCATTCGTTCCGCCCGCTAAACGCGGGCGGGGACATCGCAGCGCGATGTCCCTACCTCAGGGGAAGCTAAGAGGCAAGTTCAACCGCCGCGGGCCAGGACTCGTTCGTCGTCGCGCGGCTTAGTGAGGCGATTCCGTCGGCAGCTTGGCTGAGCGTCGCGGCGGTTTGATCAGCCGAGGGCAATCCTGCGGCTGGTTTGGCCAGGTCGGCCTCTTTTTCAGTAAGCAGTGCCGCGGTCAGTTTAAGCTCTTTGTATTGGTTCCGCAATCGCCGGCACAAGTACCGCGTGTGCGTCAGCGCGAAAGGAGGAATAGCGACCACGCAAGCCACTTTGGCCTTGGAGCGTTCAACCTCACCGACCATGGCAGCGATCGAAATCCCGGTGTTCAATACCAGCGCGCCAAGGCCGCGTTTTTGCAGCAGGAATTTGAGCATGTAGGCGGCCAACTCGTCGGCCTCATCCCGGGCCGGGATGCACAACACCTCGACGGGCCCGGTAGGTTCCAGAACAATTTTTGAGGGTTCGTTCGACTTGGAAAGAAGGGAGACTTTGGCGGCGTCGGCGGCAACCAGGTCGTCCGCGCGTTCCGCCAGGTCTTCGACAATCATGCGCACGTTCTGAAAGATGAACTGTTCTTTGTCCTCATCGAGCTTGCCCCGGTGCCGGTCTTCCTCGGCCAGGGTGAGAGCTGGAATGATTAGTTCATCGTAAAGGCGATCGAGCGAAGAAGCGTTTTTGAGAAATTCTTCAGAAATGAGGCTGGCTTCCTCGAGGTCCATGGCGAGCAACCGCTGGTACAAGCGTGTTTCGGGAGGCAACACCGGTTCGTCACTGAGCAAAACCTGCAGAAATGACAGGCTGGGCACGTACCGTCCGATGGCAACCACGCAAACAGTCAAAGGCATCGCCAGCAGCAGTCCTGCCGGGCCCCATAACCACGTCCAAAAAACCGCCGCGACCAGCACCGCCAGAGGTGACAAGCCGGTTGAACTGCCGTACAACACGGGTTCGGCAAGGTTATACATCAGCAGATCCACTCCCGCATAGATGCCAAGGATTATCGGAACCTCGATCCAACCGGGTCTGACGGCCAGGGCCACGGCGGCCGGCATCACCGCGGCAACCCAGATGCCCAGATACGGAACATATCGGAACAAAGCGGCCAGCATGCCCCATAAAAGAGGGTTGGGAATGTGAATAAAGTAGAGCGCCGTGCCGGTGGCAGCGCCGTAGGCCGCGTTAATGACGAACTGCGCCAACAAGTACCGACTCACACGGTGAGCGGCGTCGTCCAGCACATTGGTGGTCACGTTTAGCTGCCGCGACCCGGCCAGGCGAATCAATCGGTCGCGCAGCTCGTCGCGCTCGATCAGCATGAAAATCACAAATACAACGACGATCCCGATCGTCATCAGAACGCTCACCAGCGAGCTGAGGATTTTTTGAACCGATTCCACTGGCGAAAACGGCGCGCGCCGGATCTCGACCGGCACCGGGCGCTCTTCCGGGTGCTGGCTCGTGGCCGCGGGCGGAGTGGGCGGGGTCAGTTCATCCGAGAATTTCTGGATCGTGCCGGAGATGCGCTTAACGAACCCTCCCCCCGAGGTTCGGATGGACTCGATCTTTTGGTGAACGTTGTGCTGGTACTCCGGGAGTTTGTGGACCAGGTCGGCCAGCTGGGAAGCCATGACGGAGCCAATCACTCCAATGAGCGTTAAGGTGATGAGAACCACAATTGCCGCGGAGGGGATCCGGCCGAGGCCCCAATGCCGCAACCGAATGACCAGCGGCGCCAACATAAAGGTCAGCAGAACGGACAGGGCCAGCGGTATGAAAATGGTGCGGGCGAAGTAAAGCACCACAATCACGATCAGAAGGACAAACAGGGTCTGGGTTTTCGCGTTGCTGTTGGATCGGTTGCCGTTCGCCACTGGTTCGGGCCTTTCAGTCTCGCGCCGGCCGATACAGAAGTACGCCTGGCGTGTCTACACAGTACCCTCACTACGCATGGCTTGCACTTGGTCGAATACCCCAAAGGGCGCGGGGTCCTTCCTCCTCTCGAGCCATTGACAACATCAGGATCGCAACCCATTCTGCTGCTATGCCCCACGCTGCACGCGCATTGATTGGTCGCGGTCCATTTATGGCAAGTAAAGGCCTTTTGGCCGGTCTTGGTTTAGTCGCTCTTCTAACGTCTACCATCTCAGCGGCAGACTGGCCGGAGTTCCGGGGGCCCTGGCAGAACGGATACGCCACCGCGCCGGGCAGCACCAATATCCTGGGCCTGCCCCTGCACTGGAGCGAGCAGGAAAATGTGAAATGGAAAACCGAAATCCCGTATCGCGGGTGGTCGACCCCGGCCATCCAGGGCGGCCAGGTTTGGTTAACGACCGCAACGGTGGACGGCCATGATTTCTTCGTAATTTGTGTCGATGCGGACACCGGCAAAATCGAGTTCAATGAAAAGCTGTTCCATAGCGATAACCCGGAACCGCTGGGGAATAACGTCAACGCCTATGCGACACCTTCGCCGGTGATTGAACCAGGCCGCGTATATGTCCATTTTGGCAGTTATGGGACCGCCTGCCTGGACACCCGCGCGGCAAAGGTTTTGTGGCAACGCACCGATCTGCGTTGTCGCCATTACCGCGGCCCTTCTTCATCCCCAGTGCTGTTCCAAAGCCTGCTGATCCTCACCTTCGACGGTGCCGACCTCCAGTATGTCGTCGCCCTGGACAAAGAGACCGGCAAGACTGTATGGAAAACCGATCGCTCAGTGGAATGGAATGATGCCGATGCGCCAGGTCAAATGGCGCGCGAAGGCGACCTGCGCAAAGCCCATAGTACCCCGTTAATCGTGAACTATGAAGGGAGACCCCAACTGCTGAGCGTCGGGGCCAAGGCGGCGTATGATTATGATCCAACCACTGGCAAAGAATTATGGAAAGTTCATTTCCCGGCATGGTCGGCGGCCCCGCGGCCCGTTTATAGCGATGGCCTGATGTTTTTTGTCACTGGCCACGGCGAAACCGAGCTGGCGGCCGTACACCTCGGCGGCCAGGGCGACGTGACCGAAACCCAGATCGCCTGGAAGGTAAGTGCCATGGTGCCGAGAACCGCCTCGCCTATCCTGATTGCGGATCTGCTTTATATGATAAGCGACGACGGGGTAGTCACCTGTCTCGAATCGGCGAGCGGCAAACAGGTGTGGCACTCGCGCATCGGCGGCACTTACGCCGCTTCACCGATTTATGGCGATCAACGCCTTTACTTCTGCAGCCAACAAGGCAAAACAACCGTGCTGAGGCCCGGCCGCTCTTTCGAGACCCTCGCGACCAATTCATTGCCCGGCGGGTTCATGGCTTCTCCGGCCGTGGCGGGGAAGGCCCTGTTTTTGAGAACCAAAACGGACCTTTACCGCATCGAATCCAATCCAGGCCACGAATAGTCGTTGGCTCGCTTTCTGCCTGCGTGAGAAGAACTAAAGGGATTAGGGTTGGAATGAGGCGTGGCCGTCCGTGCCAAATTTGTCGTGGCATTATTACGTTGGCACCTTGGGTCGGCTTTGTCAGCATGACCGGGATCGACCTCCGTCCGGCGCTCTCGCGTGCCAGTCGAAGGAAAGCAGTATGACGCAGGATAAATTAAAGGTGTTGCTCATCGAGCACGATTCCGGATTTGCGCGCTACGTCGGGGAGATGCTCGGGCAAGCGCGAGATTTTGCCGCCGAAATTCGCTCAACCCAGGAGTTGTCCAAAGGCTTATCGGAGTTGGCGGGAGAGAATTTCGATGTCGTGGTCATGGACATGTCCTTGCCCGATGGCGCGGGGCTGGCCAACGTGAGCTTGCTTCGCGCTGGGGCACCCCAGGTGCCGATTATCGTGGCGGGAGACTCGGACGACGAAGCAGTGGCTCTGGAGGCGGTGCATGCCGGCGCCCACGACTACCTGGTCAAAGGACAATTGACTCCCAGTTGGCTGGAGCGCTCGTTGCGCTACGCGATCGAACGCCACCGCATGGACCGGGCCCTGCTCGAAGCGGAAGAAAAATATCACAGCGTGTTCGATCACCTGGTGGAAGGAATTTTTCAGACCACGCCGGACGGCCGCTACTTGATGGCCAACGCGGCCCTGGCGCGCATTTACGGGTATGATGCCCCGGAACAATTGATGCAAGGCCTGACCGATATCAGCCGGCGGCTGTACGTCCAGGAAGGGCGCCGGGACGACTTCGTCCGGTTGATGCAGGAGAACGACGTTTTGGCGGGGTTTGAATCCCAGGTCTTCCGCAAAGACGGCAGTGTCATCTGGATTTCTGAAAACTGCCGGGCCATCCGCGACAGCAAGGGCCGCCTGCTCTATTACGAGGGAACGGTTGAGGATATCACCCAGAAACGGCTGGCGGAAGAAAAGCTGCGGCATTCCGAAGGCCTTTACCATTCGTTGGTCGAGACATTGCCTCAGAATATTTTCCGCAAGAACCTCGAGTACCGCTTTACTTTCGCCAACCAGCAGTTTTGCCGCGTCCTGGGGCGGCCGCTCGAAGAAATCGTTGGTAAAACCGATTTTGATTTTTTTCCTAAAGAGCTGGCAGAAAAGTATCAGCGCGATGATCGGCGCGTGCTCGAAACCGGCGAAGCTTACGAAACGGTGGAGGAACATCAGCCGCCCGGGGGCAGCAAGATTTACGTGCACGTGGTCAAAACGCCCCTGCGCAACGCGGATGGCAAAATCATCGGCTTGCAGGCGATTTTTTGGGACATCACCCAACAGCGCATGGCCGAGGAAAAAATTCGCAAAGCCAACGCCGCGCTGGCCCAAAGCCGCCGCGAATTGACCATCAAGAACCTCGAGATGGAAGACGATTTGAAGATGGCGCGCGAGATTCAGTTGACGATGCTGCCCCAGCAGTATCCCGCCTTTCCCCGCGGCGGCCCAGGCTCTGCCAGCGCCTTTGAGTTCACGCACCGGTACCTGCCCACGGGAAGCGTGGGAGGAGATTTTTTTACGATTTCTCCTTTGTCCGGGACTCAGGTGGGCGTGTTTCTGTGCGACGTAGCCGGGCACGGGGTGCGGTCAGCGTTGGTGACCGCCATGATCCGGGCGTTGGTTGAGGAATTGAAGCCGCTGGCTAAGAACCCAGGCGATTTCCTGAGCAAACTCAACGGCGACCTCTGCGCGATTTTACATCACACCGGCACACCTTTGCTGACCACGGCATTTTACCTGGTGGCGGATTGGAAAACGGGCGTGATGCTCTACGCCAACGCCGGTCACCCAAAGCCGCTTCACGTGCGACGCCATGCCGGCCAGGTGCTCCAGGTGCTTAATGCCTCCGGCAAAAGCCAGCCCGCCCTCGGGCTCATGGAAGATGCCCGCTATCAAAGTTCAGAGATTCTGCTCTGCCCCGACGATTTGCTGCTGCTCTATACCGACGGGCTGATTGAAGTCCAAAGTCCTCAAAGTGATCTGTACACCCAGCAACTGCTGCACGGGGCGGTGCAGCGGCTGATGCAGGCGCCCACTCCGCAACTATTCGACCGTCTGTTGCAGGAGGTCCGGGAATTCTCCGGCGGCGCCTCCTTTACGGACGATGTTTGCCTGGTCGGGATGGAAGTGACCCCGGAGCAAAAAAAATGACTTTCGCGAAAAGAAAAACTTTACTGTGGCCCAAATCCGAGTAAGGTGTTGACGGGTTGGCGAAAGCAGCCGCCCGCAAATGGAACGGAAAGAGACTCGTTTAATTCCGTCGTCACAGAGCCGAGTTCCTCGGCAAACCCTCCAAAACTCTCCCTCGGTATCAGTTGAGCTCGCCGCCTCTGCGCTCGACCAGGTCTCCTTCCATTCGCCGTCGTCTCTTATTCAAACAAACCAGGTTAACAAACCGAAACCGGAGATTGTTCCAATGGACCTTCATCATCCTATCCTGAGAGAATTCCCCGAGCACCGCGAGGTGATCCGCCGGCTTAAAGGCACCAACGATCATTTCAGGGCTATCTTCGATGAATATCACCGGCTTGACGATGAGATCTATCGCATCGAAGAAGACATCGATTTCGCCACGGATCAGGAAATCGAGGAGCTCAAGATGCGGCGTGCCAAGCTTAAGGATTACATTTATCACCTCATTCGCCATGCTCCGGTTATCGCTCCGGCAACCGAGCTGAGCGCCATGAGCGCAGCCGTCGCTCACTAATTCCCAGGATAGAACCGTTCGGCGCCCTTGCGCGCCGAGCCGACTCACGCCGCTGAATCTAAGGCGGCCCAAAGGGGGGCTATTCGATTGGCCTCTCCTCCTAAAACCACCCTTTAGAATTTCGGAACCGGTTGACCGTTGGTGCCAATCACCGGCTGGTACCAAATCCAGTCTTTGGTCGCTTCAGTCGGAAATCGCCAGTCCTGATGCAGTGCTCTGGTGAAGTCATGCTTGGCTGCATGGCCGTCCACAAAAAGGATGGGTGAAATAGCCTTTTGCCCGTCGCTGGCGATATCGAAGACGCTCGACCGCCCCGTGTTGAAATGCCAATGGAAATAGTTGTAGGGCTCGAGAATCCCCTTGAGATGGCAAAGATCCGGACTGAGGAGCGGCTTATGCATCGGTAAGGCCGGAGGTTCATAAACATAGATGTACTCACTTGGCTGCTTGACCCATCCCGCTTTTTGCCGAGGAAGTACTCCGGCGACTTCAAATTTCGTATTTTCCCAGGGGGCAGCGTTCAGCCGGTAACTCAGGCCGAATGCATAATGCGCAGTAGGGCCGAAATAGGGTCCATCAGGCCGGAAATCCAATCCTTTGTCCTCTGGGCATTTCCAGGTCTTTGAATAAGGATCGATGTAGGTGGCCAGCGCGCGGGCGCGCATTTCTGCCAACCGTTTCTCCAGTGGCTCGCCGCAGGCGAATTCGTCCGGGATTTCGTGACCTCCCAGCGAGCTGGGATACCGCTGCTGATCGATCAGAACCATCTCCAGAGCTATGTCGATCTGGTGCAGGTTGTTCAAACAAGTCGCAACGTGCGCGTGACGCTTCGCGCGGGCGAAGGCAGGCAGCAACATCGATGCAAGGATGCCAATGATCGCCATGACCACCAGCAGCTCGATCAGGGTGAATGCCGAACGCTTCCGACTCGAGGTTCTCATGGTTACTTTCGGTGGCTTTCGGAATTGGGCGCGGCGCTCGCCGGCGCAGGCAGCCCCCCTTCTTCAGCATTTGCCAGTTGCCCATAGGAAGCAGGCGTCATCTGCAACTCCGGCGACAGGACGATCGGGTTGCGTCTATGAAGCGGAATGTTCCACAGGACCATCATGCCCAGCACGCAAACTGCCCCGGCGCCGATGTGCATTGGCCGAATCCAGGCCGGCCACACGGCTCGTGGTAGTAAAAGCCAAAAACTCTTGTTCCGCGCGGTATTCAGCAAAATGCTCTGGCTTACACGAGTCGCCAATCCGGGGGGAGCGGCCTGCATGCGGCCAGGGGTGGATCGTCCCTGCTTTTCTTTTTTCAACGCTGCCCGATCCACGGAACGGTCCTGCTCGTGCAGGACCTTTACGGCGGTCCTGCAAGTGTGTTCACGCAGCCAGGTAGCCACCACTATGCTTTTACCCAATCTGGGCGCTTTGCGGGCCAACTCCCAGTAAACCCTCAAAACGGCATCTTCGACCAAATGCGGGGGTCCCTCAATGATGCGTAGCGCACGCGAGTAAACCTCATCCACCGTGGCGGCCACCAACTCAACGAATCCGGCTTCTGAGCGATGGAGAACAAATGCCTTGAGGAAAACCTCCGGCTTCATACCCGTTTTTAATATGAGTTCACCGCGAGAGACCCCTGCCAAACCTGGTCAAGATTACTTAATTTAAGTGGTTAGTCAAGAAACCGCGCCCACAAAGCCCACAAAGGAACAACCGCATGACACGAACTACAGTCGCTAGCATGATATAAAACACTAAGCATGAGTCACTGCTGTCTTCGCCCCCACCCAATGCGGGAATCAGGATTTGATATCGCGCGCTTGGAATGCGGCGGCCCCGATCAGAAACGTCGTAACATTAAACGCGCCAAGAACCAGCAGTGATCCAATCACCCGCTCCCAGGGCACCGGGTCGGCGAAGATCAACAGCCAGACCCGGAAATGGTAGAGCAGAAACCACTCCTGGTATGGCTCGAAAAAAGGCAGATGCTCCAGGACCAGGTTGATGAACAAGAACGACAGAGCCAGGATAGTCGCGGCCGCCGGTTTCATGTTGAAACACGAAAACATGAAAGCCAGGCCCACAATCGCGCTGGCATTAAGCGTCATGAACAGGTGCGAAAACAGGTAAAGCCGCGTCCCGGCGCCAGCGCTTAGCAGGTTGAACACGTGCTCCGGCCAGAGCGAATAAACGAACATTCCCCGCCAGGGAAACCAAATCCGAGCAAAGGCCAAGGCCGTGCCACCGAGCGCCAGGACGAGAACCGCCGAGAAAATCAAGCCGGCCAGCCATTTGACCAGGAGCAGCCTGAACCGTGAAACCGGTCGGGATAAAATCATGCGCAGCGTGCCGTCTTCAGCCTCTTTGGCGACCAGGTCGCCGCCCACCAGCGCCGTGTAAAGGGGCATCAGCAAAATAATCTGCGGAATGAGCATCACCAGGGCCACGGTCAAGGCCGACAGATAATCCTGAGCCAGATAACCGTTGCCGGCCAGCAAGCGCTCCCAATTCTTCTGCCATTTGGTGAAGCGGAACATCAGCAGCATCCCGTTCTGGGCAATTAGAAAGGCGCCGAAGCCGATGTAAGTCCGCTTTTTGCCAAACAGCTTCCACAGTTCGTTACGCAGGTGAAGGTAGAACATCAGGCGCCCTCTCTTTTGCCGTTCATGAGCTGCAAGTAAAACGCCTCGAGACTTTCCTGCTCGACCGCAACTTCATAAACCGGCATGTCCGCCTGGACGAGTAACCGCACGATTTGGTCGGTCCCCGCGCCTGCCGCCAGCCCGACGCACTGCCCGTCCCGTTCGGCTACGATCAGTTGCGCTCGCCTCAACTCGGCGACTGCACGATTGAAATCACCCACCCGCAAACGAACCCACTGCCCTCGCGCGCGTGTTTGAGCCAGACTGCCCTCGAAAACCAGACGGCCCTGGTTGAGAACGGCGATTCGGCTGCAGAGTTGCTCCACTTCGTGCAGCAGATGCGACGAAAGCAGAATCGTCAAGCCCAGCTCCCGATGCAGCCGCAAGATCGTTTCGCGCATTTCGTGGATGCCTTCCGGGTCCAGGCCGCTGCCCGGCTCGTCCAAAATGAGCATTTCAGGATTTGGCAACAAAGCCTGTGCCAGGGCCAATCGCGCGCGCATACCATGCGAATACGTTCTCACCTTCGAACCTTCACGACCGGATAAACCGACCCATTCAATCACCTCACGAATACGCTGCGGGGGTGTGTAAGCGGTGTAGGAGCTCAGGATTTCCAAATTGCGCCAGCCGCTCAAATAATCATAAAACGCCGGCGCTTCAAAGATCGCGCCCACCCGGCGCAAAGCCCGGCTCCGATGCGTGGTGATATCTTGGTTAAAAAGCCTGACTTGCCCGCTGGTGGGCCAGACCTGGCCCAGCATCATCCCGATCGCCGTGCTCTTGCCTGCACCGTTATGGCCCAATAACCCGTAGATCTCGCCGGCTGGAACGCTCAACGTCAAATCCTGCACCGCCAGGCGCCGGCCAAATCGCTTACACAGTTGCGTCAGCTCAATCATTGGCTGGGCTGGATGGTGCCTTCGATAGCCAGGAGATTCTTTATGTGTCCGTCGGCGTAGAGATAGTTCACCTCCTTTTTCAGACCCCGTGCGCGGTGAAACCGATCTTTATCGTACATCAAGGGAATCTGGTGCGGGTCGAAATTCATATGGAACGCGACGAGGTGGTCCGCATCCTGGCCGTTGAGGAGACTATTCCACGAATAGCTGCTGCCGGTCGTTTGGAACAGGTTCTGGTTGTCCGACGGGCAGAGCAATACGCGAACGTTGCCAAGATAATTGGACAGCACCAGGTCCGGCCCCGGCAACTCGTTGGTGGTGGTCAGACTGTGGTCGCGCATATTGGGCAGACGATTGCGATAATCCTGAACATAGAGCTGCAACGCCAACCCCATTTGGTGGAGATTGCCCAGGCAAACCGTCGCCCGGCCCGATTCTTTGGCTCGACCGAAGACCGGCAGCAGGAGTGCCGCCAGCGAAGCGATCACGGCAATCACAACCAACAGCTCGATCAACGTGAAAGCGTGGGCATGGCCGGCTTGACCCCCGGGGTATCCGGGGACATCTCCTTTCGGTATCCGTGTCGAGCGGTGTGCACCCGTGGTTTTCAACTGCTGCCTTTTCGGCTTAGTGCCCACGGAACGGCCGGCCACTTTCCATCGCGCGTTGGAGTTCCTCCAAAACCGGAGCCAGTTCCGCCTTGGTTTGTGCAGAGCTTTGGCTGTAAAAAGTCGCGAGGCCGATTGTGCGGATCTTGGCTTGCAACTCCTCGCTAATGACGGGTGGGCCATTGGTGCCCGGTTGGCCGTCGTCGGCCGAAGCGGCGCTCATTCGAGTTTGTTGGTCGCGCAGCCGTTTCAGAGTATCGTCAATGGTTTTGCGCCGCTTGTCCTCGGGCAGTTGCTCGAAGGCCGTGAGCATCTGTTTAAAACCAGCCGGCATCGTGGCCTCGATGAACTGCGCCTTTTCCTCCTCGGTCATCTGGCTGAACCAGCTCCAAGCGAGCCTTTCGAGGCGAGCTTTCTGACGCTCTTCCGGGGAGAGCCCGTTGAGCAGCTCTTCGAGCCTACGGATGGCCTTGGCCCGATCCTGGCCCGATAGCTTCGCTAAATCCACCGATTCAACAAAGGCACGCACCCTGTCCGCAGTGACCCGGCGAGCCTTGGCGACCGAATAGCCGGTCACTGCGAGAATCCAGATCCCGAAAACCGCCACGCCACAGACGAGCACCGGACGCCACCTTCGATTCAGCATACCCGACATCCTAAAGCTGCAACGAGGATCCTAAAAGAGCAAAGTCTGGCCGATGAAATCGCGCTGACAGCGTGAAAAACGCTTTATCCGGGAATGCAGCGGAGGTGCATCTTGGTCGTAGCGCAGACTTTCCAGTCTGCTGTACCGCAGACTTTTAGTCTGCGCGGCGCCCGAAGAACTCGGCGCGCCTATCCCTTATATCACCCAGCCGACTGAAAGTCGGCGGTACAGCAGACTAGAAAGTCTGACTAGAAAGTCTGCGCTACGAGCTGCGCTGACATTGTAGCGCGTCGTCCAACGCGCAATCCCTGAGGAGTCTCAAAGCAAGCCAGGCCCTATTTTGCGGCGGCGTTGGGATCAGGCGCCTGCCCTCTAATAGGCACCACCCGTTGCACGGCCGCGACCAGGCTGGCTGGGCCAAAAGGCTTGGTCAGAAAAACGGCGGCGCCCGCCCACTGCGATTCCATCTGAGAAAGATGATACTGGGGATTGGCAGTCATCACAATCACCGGGATTAATTTGGTCTTGTCATCTCGCTTGAGCTCACGGATTGCGGAGAGCCCGTCCATCTCGGGCATCATAATGTCCATCACGATCACCTGCGGCAGCTCGCGCAAGGCGGCTTCGACCGCCTCGGCTCCATTAAAAGCGCTGGTCATTTCGTACCCGGCGCGTTCGAGGTGCGGCCGGTAAAGCCGGTGAAGCAGGCGGTCGTCATCGACCAGAAGAACTTTTGGTGGCATGGACTTTAATCAGGACGCGGCATGCTACCCAAGGGAAAGTCGAATGCGCAAGAAGCTATTAAGCCATTGACTTTCAGGGTGTACGGGATGCCGATTGAAACTAACTTTCCAATCCCCAGAAACGGAGAAAAAGTATGCCGCATTGTGTAGAAGAGGTATCAGGTGATTGTCGCACGTTGCTGCGGGCAGGAATGCCCGCGCGCCGAACAGCGCGGGCTCAGTCCCGAAACCGTCTTCGACTGCTCCTTGCGCCTGAAGCGGGGAGGCCCAAATCTTTGCCGTAAAGAAAACAACCGACGGTGTGATCGTTCACGATTCCGATCGCCTGCATAAAGGCGTAGCAAATCGTCGAGCCGACGAATTTGAACCCGCGCTTCGAGAGGTCACGGCTAATTGCGTCCGATAGCTCCGTGCGCGCAGGAATGTCCTGGAGCCTTTTGCGCTGGTTGCGAATTGGGTGTCCGTTTACAAAGCTCCAAATGTAGGCATCAAAGCTGCCGAACTCCTTTTGCACGGCCAAAAAAGCTCGGGCGTTCCGGACAGCGGACTCGATTTTCAACCGATTTCGAACGATGCCTGGGTTAACCATGAGCTTCTTGATTCTTTGTGAATCGTACCGAGCCACTTTATCGGGGTGGAAGTTATCGAAGGCTTGGCGATAATTGTCACGTTTTTTGAGGATCGTGATCCAGCTCAAGCCGGCCTGGGCACCTTCGAGGATCAAGAACTCGAAGAGCAGGCGGTCATCGTGAACGGGAACGCCCCACTCGGTATCGTGGTAGGCGGCGTTCAGATCTCCATTCGCCCAGCCGCAACGGCCCAACGGAGTCGTTACTGCCGGCCCGAGTAAAGAGGGTACCTTTGACGCTGGCTTCGGCTTCGGTTTGCCAGGCATCAGCTTGAGAGAGGCAGGTTGAAATCGGGGCTTTGCATATGGCGGATGAAAGCCTCAGCCTGCGCATAGCCCCGCTCGATGCCGCGAAAACGAGTGACCGCCTCCTGCAGGGCGTAGAATTTTTCCGGTGCCTGGCTGGCGTGCGCAAAACAGGCCGCGCGTTTGCGCGTCTCCGTCGCCGTAATATCCACATAATGGGTCGGAGCAAAGTGCACGGTGTCTTCCCCGTTGGAAACCTCGTAATAGTATAGGGCGAAACTCCTTCCCAGGCGCACCCACGCATCATACACCAGCATCGAAATGGCTCGATGATCCGCGTGATTGTCGATCGGCCAATGTGTGAACACCACGTTCGGCTTCTCCGCTTCCAGCAACCGGCGAAACATTTGGTAGTGTTCGAAATCCACAACGGCGCGTCCATCGATCTGGCCGGCGAATGCCGGACGCGCTTTGAGGACCCCGCAAGCATTGGCGGCTTCCCCCACCCGCTGGCGCTTGGGTCCGGTCTTGTCCGGTGGGTCACCTTCGTTGAGATATAGAAGCACCACCTCGTGACCCAGGTCCGAGTATCGCGCAATCGTCCCGCCGCAGCCGTATTCAGGGTCGCCTGGATGGCCCCCAGTCACGATCACTTTCAGCTTGGATGTGCCGGGTTGTGGCGGGGCCTCACCGGCGGCAAGCGGAAGCGCCGCGGCGAGGCTCGCGCCGAAAAACCCAGCTTTAGTTAGCATGCGCCGTCGCGACACGGGTTCCATATTTCGTCTCGGGCGCCGCACGATCCAAGTCCGATCGAGCAATCGCTTGAGTAGCTCCAGATTAACCCCATTATTCCTTCGTCGGCAATGCTGAGGAATTAAGCAAATTAAGCCGATGAGCGAGGCTCAGACGTGCTGCCTCAAACTTTCATCTCAAGGTTCCCGGCTCCATTCTTGTCCATTCGCGGTCGATGCCTCGCGCTGCCGGTAATTCTTGCACCTGAAATCAGCTTGCCTCTCAATGAGTGAATGAAACCCATTCATAGCCTGCTGCTGTTTGTACTCCTTGCCGTTGCCGGCTGCGGCAAAAGCGATTCGTCCGGCGTCCATGATCCCTCGGGGGCGAAAAAGCTCACGATCGCTTTAATGCCCAAAAGCAAGGGCAATGCGTATTTCGTCTCGTGCAGAACCGGGGCCGAACGGGCTGCCAAAGATCTGGGAGTGGATTTGATCTTCGATGGTCCCACGGATCCCGATCCCGCGCGGCAGAACGAAGTCATCGAGAACTGGATTACGCTCGAGGTCGACGCCATCGCCGCAGCCTGCGAGAACAAGGAGGGCGTCTCGACGGCACTGCGCAAGGCCAGGTCAAAAGGGATCAAAGTCATCACTTACGACTCGGACGCCCTGCCGGACGCGCGAGATTTCTTTGTCAATCAAGCCACGGCCGAAGGGATCGCCAACGCGTTGATGGATGAGGCCGCCCGGCTGTGCGGCAACGAGGGCGAATTTGCCATTATTACCGCCAGCCTCACTGCAGCCAATATGAACGAATGGCAAAAATTCATCGAGCTGCGCCGTGCCTCCAAGTATCCCAACCTTAAGATGGTCGCCTTGCGCCCGTGCGATGATCTGAAGGACCGTGCTCAGTCTGAAGCCACCGTTCTACTGAGCGCCTACCCGCAACTGAAGCTGATCATGGCCATTTGCTCGCCGGCGGTTCCCGGAGCCGCCGAAGCCGTGAAACAGGCCGGCAAAGCGGGCAAGGTCAAGGTGATCGGGCTGGGTCTACCCAGTGAGAATCGCACCTATGTCAAAGAGGGAGTGACCGATACGGTGATCCTCTGGAAGACTGAGGACCTGGGGTATCTGACGGTTTGTGCCGCCGAGGCGCTGGCCCGCGGCACGCTTAAACCCGGTGAAACCACCATCCAGGCCGGCCCGCTGGGCCGGTTCACCATCGAGGGGGATAACATCCTGCTGGGAAAACCCTTTCTGTTTACCAAAGACAACATTGACCAGTTCAATTTCTGAGAGGGTGTTTTAGAATTCGGTTTGGAGTCCCGCCTTTAGGCGGCCCAGCGCCGAAACCGCCTTAAGGCTAATGCCTTTCGGTAATTCAGCTGACCTAGCGTTGGATAGCCGTGCCCAGCCGCACCGAGATTTAGATTAGGTAGGCAATTTTTGCCTGGTACTTTTAGAAAAGGTGCTTAAATA